>Ga0315282_10001085_pt1 | contig 52378 bp, 46 predicted proteins | sample YL17G07_20_MG_FD_203693 | JGI IMG/M metagenome (GOLD analysis project Ga0315282, IMG submission 203693) | Sediment microbial communities from Yellowstone Lake, YNP, Wyoming, USA - YL17G07_20 | ecosystem: Environmental > Aquatic > Freshwater > Lake > Sediment | place: USA: Wyoming | collected...
GTCCCAGGCCGACATCTCGCGCGCGTAGCGTTCTCCCTCCGGCGCGCCCGCCAGGATCGGCGTGCCGCGACGCGGGATGAAGCAGGCGCCCCGCTCGAAGATGGGCCAGAAGTTGCAGACGTAGCGCAGATTCTCTTTCCGGTACTCGTCGCCGTAGACCATCACGCCGTCGAGTTTTTCGGCTTCCATGGCCTCCTGGATCGCCGCGATACGACGCGCGAACTCGGACTTGGGGATTCGAGGCTGCTTCATGTTGCGTCCGTCGCCTGGTGCTATCTGCCCGCACCCGGGCCCGGTCAGCTTCACCGAGCTGTCGGGCAGGGACGATGCCCCTGTCTATCTCTGATGTATTTGGGGCCGGGTATAGGCTTTAGGGGGGTGTGCCTCAGGAACTGAGTGAGAGAGCGTTTCGGCGAGCCAGGGTTCTTCCCCAGCCATCTTTGCTGGCCGAGGCGATTCTGCGAGTACGTGAGGAATAGCATTTGTCTGGCACGGGTCAGTGAGACGAAGAGAAGCCTGCGCTCGTCTCCCAGCTCGGGTTCGTGGTCCTGACGCCCGGGGATGTGCTCGTCTTCAACGCCCACGACAATCACCGCCGTCGCAGTCACCCCTTTGGCCTTGTGCATTGTGAGGACGTTGACCTTTCCTTGTTCGATTTCTGGCTCTATATCTACGCTGATTGCCTGCAGGGCGACGAGCAAGTCAGGCAGGGCCGTCGCTCCGGCCTTAGCTGCAACATCGAGAAGATACGCAACCGTGTCCTCGCTTGCTTGGGGCAGGACAAGGCTGGCGATTTCGGCAAGGACGCGGTCGAGGGACGGCTCCTGGCTTGGAGCCTCTATGGTTTGCTGGGCCGTATTGAGAAGGCTGTCTACGGCGGAGACTTCCGTGGCGAGGGCTCCGCCATAGGGCGGGAGCAAGGAGGGATCGTTCGCTATTTGGCGAATGGCAGCGGTCATTGTGAGACCACGAGCGTGAGCGTACTCGTAGAGTTCCCTCTGTGCCTTGCCACCGAAGTGGTTTCTCCTAAGTCGCAGGAGGGTGAGCCATGACAAGTGATCTTCTCGGTTGGCCAGCAGCCTTATGAAGGCGAGGACCTGTCGGCCGGGTGCCAAATCAAGGGGACTTCGCGATGCAGGGTCGATGGCGATCGGGACTTGAGCACACCGGAAAGCCTCGGAAAGTGGCTTCGAGAATGCTCCGCGGGTGTCAACACGCAGGAGGATGAGAATCTCATGTGGTGGGACCCCCTCTTCTTGGATCAAGTCTCTGCAGAGGGCGGCGATGCACTTGGCTTCGATGCGGTTCGTGGGGAAGCTGAGAAGGGCAACTTCGCCGGATGGGCGGCCGGTCTCGGGGCGGGTTCCCTTGTTGATTCTTCTCGGGTCGAGGTCGGCAACGAACTCCCCGAGGCGGAGTATGTCCCCGTCGCAGCGCTTGCATTCGCGGAGAGGTAAGTCAACAGCACCGGGGTATTCCTGCGGAAAGTTGCGAATGCCCTCGGGATGAGCCTTGCGGAACCCGTAGATGCTTTGATCGTCGTCCCCTGCGACGAAGAGCTCTGCGCCCCTTCCAGAGAGGGACCTGATGACTTCCAGATCGCACTTGTTCAAGTCTTGGTACTCGTCCACCAACAAATGACGCGTTGGGGTTTCAAGCTGAAAGTCCGGGAGCTGCTTCAGTGCCCGCTTTAGCTGGTAGACGAGCTCAGCGCGAAGAGTGTAGCCAAACACGCCTCGGTGCTCCAGCCACCCACCGACGAAACGAGGGTCAGGTGTGAGCTTCCCTTGATCCGCAGCAAGGGTCTCCCAGTCTGACGAAAGGGCATTGAAGAGATCCCGGGCATCGTCGATACTGGCGAGTTGACGTATGACCTTCATGTCTTCGAGGACGATATTGCGTTCTTCCCAGTCGTCGGCCACGCGCAACGGTTGCGGAAGTGCGGTGAGCCTGCCGGAGTTGCGTAGTAGCTGCCGCAGGGCGAAGGAGTGGAGGGTTGAGACACGGGGAGTGGGCAGTTGTCCGAGGGTAGCAGTGACCCGCTGGCGAAGCTCATAGGCCGCGGCTCGCGTGAACGTGAGAGCGAGTATCTCTTCTGCCGGAACGTTACGGACCTCTATCAGGTATTGAACCCTCCTAGTGCCTACTTTTGTAGTTGCGCATAAGAAAGTGTGAGGCCGACGGGTTTGACGTGTTGCTTGGTCCATTGGAACGGTGCTGCGTGTTCGTTGTGTGCCTCGATGAACCGGTTGATGGCGGCTATGACCTGGTCCGGCGAGGTGAAGCTGGCTCCTTTGAGCGCGGAGCGGGTGAGGATGCTGAACCAGCACTCGATCTGGTTGAGCCAACTGGCGTGGGTGGGAGTGTAATGGAACTGCACGTTGGGATGACGAGCCAGCCAGCGGTCTTTCTTGGGTTTGTGTGTACTAAGGTTGTCGAGGATCACGTGGAGGTCCTGGTCGGGATACTCGGGGATGACCTGGTTCATGAAGTCCAGGAACTCCCGGCGTCGCCGTCTGCGATAGTGTCCGGCTTTCACCTGTCCGGTGGCGATTTCCAGGGCGGCGAACAGGGTGGTCGTGCCATGCCGGGTGTATTCGTGGCTCTGGCCGGTGACGGCTCGTCCGTTGGGCAGCTTGAGGTAGCCCTGCGCCCGCTCCAGCGCTTGGATGCTGGGCTTTTCATCCACCGACAACACCACGGCGTTCTCCGGCGGGTCGAGGTAAAGACCCACGATGTCAGCCGCTTTGGCCGCGAACTGGGGGTCGGTACTGACGCACCAACTGCGTCGTCGCTGCAACTGGATGCCGTGACGACGCAGCACGCGCCAGACCTGAGCCTGCGATACATCCCCCAGGCGGCCGGCTATCAACGGGCCGTTCCACGTGGCATAGCCTGCAGGCGGGGGCTCATCGAGCACCGCCAAAATCCGCCGCTCGGTCTGCTCGCCATACACCCGTTTGGCTCCCGGGCGCTGGGCGTCCTGAAGGCCAGCGATGCGCTTCTCCGCGAAGCGCGTGCGCCACTTACTCACCGTCGGCGGCCAACTGTGCAGACTCTTGGCGATCTTCCCGGTGCCCATCCCCTCATCCGCCATGAGGATGATCCGGGCCCGAAACGCCATTCGCTGTTCGGTCCGGGGAGAATGCACCCACCCCTCAAGGGTCGCGCGCTCTTCACCCGTCATCTCTATCACCGTCGCATGTCGTCCCATACTCACAAGATACATTATTATGCTCAACAATGCAGGTAGGCACTAGCGAGCGTGCACGACGTTCCCGGTTCCCCGGAAGGCGCGAAACGCTGACCCACATGTGCGACGGATGCCTCTCTACCTGGCTTTCCTCCGCGTGCCGAGCATCGGGACTAACCGCCTGCACGAGCAGACGCGGAAGAAAACCCGTTTGGATCGTGGGGGGCTATAGGTTCATCATGCAAATTGCATACCTACATTGGTAAGAGGGTCATCGGGACCTACTTTTCTCAGGGACGGTACAACCGCTGCGTGGACTGAGTGCACTCCAGCGCGGAGAGGAGACCGGCAATGATCGGACGAAAAGACTTCGCCCGAATTGGGAACGACACATACGAGCTTCCCCCGACCGCCCGACGGGACATGCGCGGTCCGGCGCGCATCTTTGCCGACGAAGCCATCCTGGAAAAGGCGTTTGAGGATCGTTCCATCGAGCAGTTGGTCAACACGGCGACGCTTCCCGGGCTGGTGGGTCCGGCGATGGCAATGCCGGACTGCCATCAGGGATACGGCTTCCCCATCGGCGGCGTCGTGGCGACGTCCTTCCCGGACGGGGTCGTTTCACCCGGAGGGGTGGGATATGACATCAATTGCGGCGTGAGACTGCTCCGGACGCCGCTGCTCTCCGAGCAGATCGAACCCCATCGGAAGGCGCTTGCGGAGTCGCTCTTCCGCAGGTGTCCGAGTGGGGTCGGCGTGGAAGGGTCGCTCAGGCTGAAAGTGTCTCAATTGGATGAGGTGCTCGTCAAAGGGGCGGGGTGGGGTGTCTCAAAAGGATACGGTCGCCGCGAAGACCTCCTCCACACCGAAGAGCGCGGCGCGATGGAGGATGCCGACCCGCGGGCGTGCAGCGAGAAGGCGAAAGATCGGGGAAAGAACCAGCTCGGCACGCTCGGCTCCGGCAACCACTTTATCGAGGTGGATCGGGTCACCGAGATATTTGATGAGAAGGCGGCTGAGGCGTTTGGATTGTTCTCCGGTCAGGTGGTCGTGCAGATTCATACCGGTTCGCGAGGCTTCGGCCATCAGGTGTGCACGGACTACGTCGGACGGCTCCAGAAGTCAATCGGGAGCTACGGTTTCCAGCTTCCTGACCGGCAGCTTGTGTGCGCTCCGCTCTCCAGCCGCGAGGGGCAAGACTACCTCGGGGCGATGCGGGCGGCGGCGAATTTCGCGTGGGCGAATCGTCAGATGCTCACGGAGAACATCCGTCGCTCGTTCGACGAGACGTTCCAGAACACCGGTCTGCGGTGGGATCTGGAAGTGCTCTACGACATCGCACACAACATCGCCAAGCTCGAAGAACACACCCTGGAAGGGGGGAAGACGGCACGGGTATGCGTGCATCGGAAGGGTGCGACGCGGGCGTTCGGCCCCGGATCGGAAGCTCTGCCCGAGCGGTACCGAGAGATCGGTCAGCCCGTGCTCGTTCCGGGTTCGATGGGCACGGCGTCGTACGTCCTGGCCGGGACGAGCGAGGCGATGCGGTTGAGCTTCGGGTCCACCTGTCACGGCGCGGGCAGGACGCTCAGCCGGAAGGCGGCGGTGAAGGAGGGGACCGGTCGCGAGGTCCTCGATGCACTCGTCGCGCGAGGCATCGAGGTGCAGACCGGATCGTTCCGGGGACTTGCCGAGGAACGTCCGGAGGCGTACAAGGATGTGGACCAAGTCGTCCGGGTGGTTGCCAACGCCGGTATTGCCCGGATCGTGGCCAAGCTCGAACCGCTTGCGGTGGTGAAGGGATAGTGGGCCGTCAACCTTTGAACTGTGGGTAGACCCGAAGCCCTCCTGTCGGGCCCGGCCCGTGCGGGACAAGAGTGTCCCATCCACCAATCCGGAGTACGTCCAAACCATGAAGATCATCCGCGTACTTACCGGAGGCGACCGGAACTTCGGATACGTCCTCGCCGACGAAAAGACGAAGCAGGCTGCGCTCGTGGATCCCTCGTACGACCCAGAGCTACTCGTAAGATGTGCGGGGGAAGAGGGATACACCGTCCGGTACGTCCTGACGACCCACGACCACGGCGACCACACGAACGGAAACGCCCGTGCGAAAGAACTGACCGGTGCGAAGATCGTCATGCACGCGGACGGCAGGGGAGACGCCGACCTGCGGGTGAGCGACGGAGACACGATCCTCGTCGGCGGTCTTTCCGTGAAGGTGATCCACACGCCGGGCCACAACCCAAGCCACACCTGCTACTACGTCGAGGACGAGAACGAGCGCGCCGTGTTCACGGGGGACACGCTCTTCGTTGGGAAGGTCGGTGGGACGGACTTCGGCGAGGGGGCGAGGCTGGAGTACGAGAGCCTCCACGGGAAGCTCCTGAGACTTCCCGACGACACCCGGGTGCTTCCCGGGCACGACGTGGGGGTGCAGCCCGAATCCACCATCGCCTATGAGAGGAAGGGCAACCCGTTCCTCCTGCAGCCCGACTTCGAGGCGTTCGTCCACCTCAAGATGAACTGGTTGGAGTACAAGAGGCGGCACAACATCGCGTGACCTGGGCGAGCGCTGTTGGTTCGGAGTTAGGCGGTGCGCCGCCATTCTAGCTGGAAACCGCGTCAGTGTTGCATGGACGTTCCCTTCACCATCCTGTGCATCCGGAGGACGTTATGTCCGAACCATCGCATGACCGCCACGCTTACGAGCATCTCCTCGCAAGCTGGAAGCGCGTGCCGTTCTCGAAGCCGCCGCAGATGTGGCCACGACTGTTCTGGACCCAAGGAGAGGTGACATCGCTGCGAGAGCGGGCGCGCAGCGCGCCGGGGCTCGTCGAGCGGGTCAGGACGGCAGCTCGTAAGGTCATTGACGACCCGGACATATTGGCGAAAGAGCCTCCGTGGCATCATAACCAGCAGGGGGCGCTCCTCACCCTGGCTCGGGCGGCCTGGCTCACCGGTGAGGAGCGCCTTGCCTCGCTCGCCTCGCGGCTCATGGACCGGGCCGCGTCGGCGGAAACGTGGGTCGCTCCCGTCCACCAACCGATGCGGTGTGACCACTGCGCCGCCAACACCGGGGCAACGATAGCCCGCGCGCTCGATCTCCTCGCGGGGAGGCTCACGGAGGACCATCTTCGGCGCTATCGAGAAGCGGCGCGCGAGAAGTGCCTCGGTCCATTTCTCGCCTCGTGTCGCGACCGAAGGGAGTTCTGGGCGAAGCGGGACTGCGTGAGCAACTGGCGCATCATGACCTGCGGCGACGCGGGGCTGGCCGCGCTCGGAACCGCCTTCGACGGTGCGGACCTTCCGGAGATACTCGCCTACGCGACGGAAGGTGTCGTCGATCTCCTCGACACGATCCCGGAAGATGGGGATTACGTCGAGGGACCGCACTACTTCATCGCAACGCTCGGGATGGGGTTGCGCTATCTCCTCGCGCTTCGGCGGCTGTGGCCCGACGCCGACGAGTTCCTCCGGCATCCACGCCTTGCCCGTGTGGCGGACTACGTCCTGCACGTCACCGAACCCGACGGCGAGGTGTTCAACTACTTCGATAACGGGCTTGCGTGGGGTGCCGAAGAGCGGGCAACGATGCTGCTCCTCGCCGCAACAAACCAGCGGGGCGACCTGGCGCATCTGGCGCGAGGGGGCGTCATCGAGACGGTCGCGCAGATCGCATGGGACGATCCGGAGCTTGACTCCTCGCTCCACGACGGTCCGACCTCGGCACACTTCCGGCGGACCGGCCTCGTCACCTGTCGGAGCGATTGGTCGGGCGACGCGGTGTACGCGGCATTCCGGTGCGGACCGAACACGTTCGGCCACAGCCATCTCGATTGCGGCACGTTCGTCATCTCGTCGGGGAAGTCGCGCCTCGTCGTAGACGAGGGGATTTGGAGCTACGCCCACTTCCTCGGCTTCTTCGACACCGCCCGCCGCCGGTGGGACTTCGACGCCAACCCGACCGTCGGCCACAACACCGTCCTTATCGACGGGAAGGGGCAGGTCTACGACGAACAGAAACCGGGGCGCATCGTTCACTACGCCGTAAGCGAACTCGGCACGGTCGCCGTCGGCGATCTGGCAGCTCCGTACGACGAACTTGTCACGACGTTCCTCCGGACGTTCGTCTATCTCCGCTCCGGAACCATCCTGATCTACGACCACCTCCGCTCCGAGGAGCGGCGCACCGTCGAGTGGCTCCTCCACCATCGGGGCGACATGAGCGGCGACGACCGGACCTGGGAGCTGTCCGTCAATGGTGCGAAGCTCACCGTCCATCGCCTGCTCGCCCATGACGAGGACCCGTGGCGCATCAGCGACGTGCTCCGGCGGACCCACTACCGCAACTCGAACACCGATCAGCCGCAGTCACCATTCATACGGTATCGCTCCGCCGGCCCAATCGAGGCCAAATTGCAGCACGACCTGCTCTTTGTCCTCACGCTCGGCGAAATGAGGACGCCGCCGACTGCGACGCTCGTCAACGAAATCGTCGAAGTGCACGCGGCGGGGTGTCACGTCACCATCGTGCCGAAGGAACGACGTGCGGAGATCCTCGCCGAGCCGTAGAAGTGCAGCGCTTCGAGGTGGCTGGGTTCCCGCGCACGGGTCCGTCCGACATCGGCGAGGGTTATGTCACCCGACGACCCGCCCGCACAGGATGGCCACCGGATGGTCGTGGATCTTCGTGAAGATGAGCGTGGCCTGCCGCTCTCCCGATAGGGCGAACTGCCGACGCAGCTCCTCCGGACTGATCGGGAAGCGCCGGGTGCGGATTTCCAGCGCGCCGATCTTCCGCTCCCTGAGGGCGGACTTGATCCGCCTGAGGTGAAATGGCCACACCTCTTCGACGCGGAATGCAGCGGCGAACGGCGTCAGGACCACCTGATCGCCGCTCAGATACGCGATCCGCTCGTCAACTCTCCATGCGCCGAGCCGTGTCGCAAGGTGCGTGATGAGGTGTGCTCGAACCGTAGCCGGTCCGGGGTCGTAGATAACGGTCCCAACTTCGCCGACGGCATGCGTTTCCGGCTCGCCCGCCGTGATGGATTCGCCGCGCAAGGGTTCGTCGTCATGCCCGCCTGAAAGCACCGTAGCCGTCCGGTCCGATAGCCTGAGATCACCAAACCAGAGCACCGCCTCTCGACATTCGCCCCGGTCCTCAACGAATTCCGGCACCGCGTCGGGAGGTATTTCGTCGTACGGAATACCGGGTGCGGTCTTGACCGCCAGGCCCGTTGTCCGGGCGCGTATCCGTTCCCATACCTCAGGCGGCGGGGAAGCACGCCGAGGGCTCACCGCCCTGCGTCCGCTGCTGCGTCGGTCAGGATCGAGGAGAACCGCATCGGCGGCGGGCAGGTGGCACTGGACGTCGGCACAGAGGAACCGGGAGTGCGCGGCAGTTCCGTAGCGTTCGACGTTGGCACGCGCCCATCTGAGCCGTGCCATGTTCCAGTCGACGGCGACCACGTGTTGCGCGGTCAGGCTGAGCGCAATGGTATCCGCTCCCGCGCCGCAGCACAGGTCGAGCACCATTCCGCGCCCGCCGAACCGGGCCGCTCGCCAGCGCGCAGGGCGTTCACCGCTTGCCTGTTCCGACCCTTCGGCGTCGGCGATGAACTCCCTCCACGTGGGGAATTTCTCCCGATTCTTCCACCACAGGCGGGCGAGCGTGAGCGCCACTGGGCCAGCTTCTGATCCGAGGGCGGCGCGGGCATCTTCCGCGAGCCGGTTGAGAGGGGTGGCGGTAAGAACGTGCACATGCTCGCGCGCCCATGCCAACACCTCGGGTGCGGTGTAGAGAAGCTCGCGTCTACTCACGAGAGATACTGCAATGGTCATGTCCGGTACCACCGGACCGATCGTCCGCTTCGACCGATTCCCAGCCCAGTACCGTTCGTACGGTCAAGATGCCTGTCAGTGCAGTGAACATACGGCGCCAGGACGGAGTGTGACAACGGTGGGCGATGAACCACTTGTAAAAGCTCGTCATTGCACATTGCGAGCCTATCGCTTACTTTGGACTCGGCATCTGACGTCTCGGGAAGCGAGGTATCACGCGATGTGCACGTTTCCCCGCGCTGTCATCTTGGGGAGCTATGATCGGTTGCGTCGCCCCTCACCCCGAACCCCTCTCCCATGGGGAGAGGGGAGTAAGCTATGTGCATCTCGGAACTTAGCTCCCTTCCCCCATTGGGGGAAGGGGACGAACGCGAGCGTTGCGAGCGTTCGCAGGATGAGGGCAAAGCCCAGAACAGTGCTGGAGAACATGCACATCGCGTGAGGTACCCCATGCTGGTCTGGCAGAACATGCACACCCATACCCGACTGTCCTACTGTGGGGGTCGGGATAGCACCGTCGCCAATACCGTTGCGGAGGCCGAGTCGGTGAATCTGCGCCTGATCGGGATCAGTGACCACGTCGACGTTCCGAACAGCGGCAGGGAGGTGCTCATCCAGCAGAACCGCGACGAACTGGCGACCATCGAAACCCGCGTGTGCGTGTTGATCGGTGCGGAGGTGACGCTCGTTTCCCCCGACAGACTGGGCGCGGACCTCGATGAGGCCGCCACGTGGGATTACGTGATCATCTCGGCGAACCATTTCCACCTCAACCACGTCGTCCAGCCCAGGGACCACACCGAGGCGGGATATGCCGATCACTTCCTAGCGATGGCCGAAGGCGCGATCCGGTTCGGCGCGTCCATCATCCCGCATCCGTTTTCGTATATCGGGGTCCGAATGCTCGACGGACGTCCCGTCGACCGGGAGCTGCTTCTCGCCGCGTACGACCGGAGACGTATTCGAGGGGTCTTTCGTCTGGCAGCGGAGCGCGGCACGGCGTTCGAACTGAACCCCGGTCACGTCAGGGCGTACCCCGACTTCTTTGCGGAGATGATCGGGATCGGCCGGGACGAAGGGCTCAAGTTCAGCCTCGGTTCCGACGGGCACCATCCGGGCCAGATGCACTACGGCGGACCGGAGCAGATCGAGGAACTGGAACGGCTCTTGTGGAGTATCGGCCTCCGAGAGCCGGATATCTGTATCGAGTACGCTCCTCGTCTCGAACGGGTGTGAGGGTTCGGACGGCGTTTCCGTGCTGAGCGATAGAGGACGACCCATCCCCTCAGGACCATTGACGCGGTATTTTCCGCTCGTTATACTGTGGTGTTACGACGCGGGGTGGAGCAGTTGGTAGCTCGCCAGGCTCATAACCTGGAGGTCGAAGGTTCGAATCCTTCCCCCGCTACTACGTTTTTCGTGAGAACCGGCTCGTTCCGGCGAGCCGGGGAAGAGCACATGAGACAGGTAAGGTTGAGCAACGTCTCGCCGAGCGTCCATCGGGATCGTCCCCTCCTTCGAGTTCCTCGCGAGTCCAGCGTCTTGCTCGGAACGCGTCTCTCATCTCCCTCGATTGCGACCTCGGTGTTCAGGCACATCTTCGTGGGTTGTTGTGTTTCTGAATGAGCTAACGAACGGAGCAGAGGGAGGTGAGCACGTAACGTAACGAGAGCTCTTGTTCACAGGCACGCGAAAGGTAGCGGCGGCAGTTCGTCGTGCAAGCGGCGAACGCCTCGTCAGGTGCGCCTCACGAACGTGAGATTGCCCATCCGATGCACTGCCAGCGGCGAACCGGCCGTTGCCGTGTCCGGGCCAGATCACAAGGGGGAGCACCACATAACTTCCGCGTGGGTGACAGTAGGAGGTGTGGCAGGTTGACGAGCGGCGCTGTCGGAGCGCCGATCCCGGCCTGTCGAGTCGTCGTACGGCCCCTCGCCCAGACGCAGGGGTCGGGCAGCATGACCCGAAGAAAGGTTCATTTCCATGGCCTCAGGTACCGTCAAGTGGTTTAACCACGTCAAAGGGTATGGATTTATCCAGCCCGAGAGCGGCGAAGACCTTTTCGTCCACGTCACCAACGTGGATGAAGCCGACGCCAAGCGCATCAGCGACGGCGACGCCGTCGAATTCGAGGTTCGCCCCGGTCGGAGGGGGCAGGAAGCATACAACGTGCGCGTCGTACGGTGAACGCCCCACGATCGTCGTGCGTTCACGGCAGGAACCGATGAGCGCTCCCCTTCGGAAGCGTATCGACCTGCAAGAACAGGGATCATCCAAACGGAGAGAGTGAAATGGCAACAGGAAAAGTCAAGTGGTTCAACCATGCCAAGGGTTACGGCTTCATCATTCCGGAGGAAGGTGAAGACCTCTTCATCCACGTCACCAATGTGGATCACGCCGATGCCAAGCGGATCACCGACGGCGATGCAGTCGAATTCGAGATTCGCCCCGGTCGGAAGGGACAGGAAGCGTACAACGTGCGCGTGGTTCCTCCGGGGTAGTGGTGAGAACGTCCTGTCCGAGCGATGCGCCCACTCCTCGCTGAGGGGTGGGCGTTTTCCGTACCTTCGGCTTGACAACCTTTCAATTGTCTCTCTTATTAGAAGCACTGTGGAGCCGTGGATGATGTATGACTCCACGCCGAGTGTCGTGTAATACAACGCGGAGGAATGCTGCATGCGCTATCGATTTGCTTTCAGCCTCATGCCAGCACTCGTCATGAGCCTTGCGGTGAGCGGCTGCAATATCTTCGGAAGCGAGAAACCAGAGCCTGGCTCCAAGGCCGAACAGCTTCAGGGAGAGCTTGACACCTTTCTCGGTTCCGGGGCAACCGGTACGATCTCCACGCAGACGCTCCTGGATGCGGCGAAGGAGTCTCGCCTGAAGGCGAACATCGGCGTGCTTCAGATCACGCGGGAGTTGAGCCAGTCAAGTGCGAGCGGCAATCTCACCTTCCCGTACGACACCGTCAGCGTCGCTGAGCGTGCTCAGATTCTCGATGCGGTTCGCGTCATGGATCGGGCGCTCGCGCTCATCCTCTACGCCAACAGCGTGGCCGCGGGCGGTTCCACTAAGCCCGCGACGGGCGACGTGCCGGATTCCCAGTTGCAGCAGGCCGCGGGCCGCGTGACGCTGACGACCGGCATCGACCCGTGCGGGGTGTACACCGATTTCCTCATCACCCGTCTGCTCAAGGTGATGTTGGACTTCCGCACCCGGCTCGACAACCTGCAGGGCATCACACCCGACCGCGTCAGCGTGGTGCCGGTCGTCCGCGGCTACCAGGTGCGCGTGACCGGGTCGATCACACAGGCGCAGGCCGATGCGATCAATGGGATCATCAACTGGCTCACCGACCCGACGACGGGCGTGCTGACGACGCAGGTGAAGCCCGCCTTTGACCCGATGGAGCGCTTCGGATGTGAGTCGGTGCTCAGCGACATCATCGACATGGACAAGGTCGAAAGCTACATCGACAACGTCCTCGTGTGGAGCCTGCAGCATTCGTACGTTCATGCGGGCACGAACTGAGCGGTGATGGGCTTCCCTGAGAAGACGTTCATTCGGTGACTATCGAGGGAGATACACTGATGAAGCGAGCGATCTACGTGAGTGCGATGCTTATGGCCGCGCTTGCGCTGCCTTCGGCTGGCGCTGCGGCCACACCCCACAGCTTCCGGCACGAGGTGTTCGTGCTCGGCATGGGCGGCGCGTACACCGCTGGGGGGTGGCGCGGCTCTGCGCTATTCTACAACCCCGCTTCCGTCGCCACGAAGCGGTTCCACCTCAACGTTCCGATCCGGTTTGAGTTTGGCGGTGTCGGCGGCATCAACGAACTGATCAGTGTGTACAACTACTTCAAGGATAACAAGGATAACCTGCAGCATATTGACCAGCAGCCGCCCGACAAGGTCGCCGAACTCGATGCGAAGGCTCGCGAGCTTGACGGCAAAGGCGGTACGCTCCGCATGTTCCCGGCGGTACGCCTCGGCTGGCAGAACTTCGCGATCCAGACGTACGCCACATTCGACGGTTCGCCGGTCATGAACACCGGCGTCTTCCAGCCCCGGATGGACCTCCGATCGGTGAGCGACATCGGCATCATCGCTGGATACGGACGTCGGATGCAGGTCTTCATGGACCGGTGGTATGCCGGGGTGAGCGTGAAGTACTTCAAGCGCTGGGTCACATTCAACAGCTTCTCGCTTGAGGATGCCGCCGCCGGACCGGGCATCGGCGACGTGATTGATCTGAAGAACAACCGGACCGGCATCGGCGTCGATGTCGGAACCCTCTTCCCGGTCGGCCGGAAGCTCACCGTCGGTGTCGTGGCGCAGGACCTCGTCACCCTCGGCGACGTAAAGCCGGACATGTCGCTCAACCTCGGCATGCACTACGAGCTCCTCAAACGGGTGAACTTCGTCGCAGACTATCGCGACCTCTTCAACTCGGAAGACGTCCCGCTGCCGATGCACGTCTACTTCGGCGGTGAGCTCGACCTGACCCTGCTGAGGCTGCGTGGCGGGTTCTATCAGGGCTATCCCACCGCCGGGTTGGGGGTCAACCTCTGGCTCATCAAGCTCGACGTGGGCTACTACGGTCGCGAGCGCGGCCAAAAGCTCGGCTACGAGCCGGAAGACAACCTCGCCGTCGAGCTGCAGATCGGTCTCGACTGATCGCTTCTTCGAACAAGGGGGGCCAATACAGGCCCCCCTTTGTTCTCTCCCACCATCACGTATCCTCCGCTGAAGCCTCACCGCGGGCCCTTCGAGTTGCGACCAATCCCACATCTTGTCATCTCAGCATTGTAAAGAGATACTTACTGTACTATATTGGGTCGGACGAGCCGTTGCGCTTGCGCTGCTCGGTTGGCTGACCGTCATCTCTTGGCTGCCACCTTCGGTGCGCGCGCACACGACCACCGCCGCTCCCAGCGCACGGGGAAGGATCGGAGGCGCGTATGACAGTCCGAAACAAGACACTGCTGATCCTCGGCTTCGCCCTTGCAGGGCTGACGGCCATCCTGGCCGCCGCGCTGCGAGTCATCGTGCTTGAGGACTTCATCGAACTGGAACGGCAGGTTGTACGGAACAGTGTCACCCAGGTGCGAAACGCCATCAAGAACGAGCTTTCGCAGCTCAATATGGTGGCCGGTGACTGGGCTGAATGGGATGATACGTACGCCTTCATCGAGGACCTCAATTCTCCGTACGTCGCTTCAAACGTTACTGGCACGACGTTCGAGGAATTGAGGATCAATTTTCTCCTGTTCGTGCGCCCGTCCGGGCGGTGCGTGCTCGCTCGAGGTTTCAACCTGGCGGGAGGACAGACGGTGCCTGTCCCGGGAAGTCTGGTGGACGCGATCTCGGCTGAGGGCTCGCCGTTGCGCCGTTCGCAGGGAGGGGAGGGTACGACTGGGCTGTTCGCCATCCCGGAAGGTGTCCTGCTGGTTGCTTCGCGGCAGATCCTCACGAGCACGGGAGAAGGACCGAGCCGTGGCGTACTCATCATGGCGCGGTACTTCGACGCGGACGAGGCACGGCGTCTCGGAGAGGTTACCCACTTATCGGTCGTCGTGGAACGATTCCACGAAACGGCTCTGTCACCCGATGCACGGCTGGCGCTGTCCTCGTGGTCGCCAGGGAAACCGTACCCGGTCGTCCCAATGAACGCCGATTCGGTGGCAGGATACGCGGTGGAGGAGGATCTCTCTGGAAACCGGGCCCTGGCACTTCGCGTCACGGCGCCGAGAGCGGTGTACCGGCAGGGGGTGATGACTTTCACCTCGTTCTTCGCAGCACTCGTGACGGCGGCACTCCTGATCGGCATCGTCGCCGTGGTGCTCATCGAGAAGATGCTGGTATCTCGCCTGCTTCGGCTGAACGCGAGCGTTGACGAGATCACTTCCCTCAGGGATTTCTCCAAGCACATTTCAATGCCCGGCAGTGATGAGCTCTCGAATCTTGCCGAGGCCATCAACCGGATGCTCCGGGCGCTCGTTCAGGCGAACGAGGCCCTGCAAGTCACGGAGCAGCGCATGCGCTCCATCTTCGACTCTGCGAACGATGGCATCGCGCTCATGAGTCATTCCGGGACCATACTCGCGATCAACCCCCGTTGCGCGGAGATCCTCGGCTGGAAGCACGAGGAAGCATCGGGCAACAACTTCGTTGACCGCGTCGCCCCGGAAGATCGCCCGAAGGTGCGAGGAGCGCTCGAGAGTCTCAAGTCGGAAGATCGAGCACACGTTAAAGCACGGTGCCTCAGCAACGAGGGAACGCCGGTCTGCCTTGACCTGCACGCCCAACCGTCGAGGTGGATGGACAGCGCTTCGTACTCGGCATCATGGAAGACATCACCAACCGCAAGGAGATGGAAGAGCGGATTCGCGAGAGTGAGGAACGCTACCGGTCGGTCGTCACCGCGATGGCGGACGGTATCGTCGTGCAGCAGGCCGACGGTTCAATCGTTGCGGCGAACGTGGCAGCCGAACGAATCTTCGGCCTGTCCCTCGATGAGATGATGGGACGCACCTCGACGGACCCGCGATGGCGTGCGATCCACGAGGACGGATCGCCATTCCCCGGCGATGAGCGCCCGGCAATGGTCACCCTTTGCACGGGCAAGCCGTGTGCGGACGTGGTGATGGGGATATACAAACCGAACGGCGAACTGAGGTGGATTTCGGTCAACTCCCAACCCCTCATCCGCGAAGGAGACACGAAACCGTACGCCCTCGTCGTGTCGTTTGCGGACATCACCGAGCGGAAAGAAGCGGAGCGAGCGCTCTAGTATCGGGTGGAATTCCAGCGCCTGGTCAACGACATTTCCACCCGCTTCATCAGCCTTGCGGCGCATGAGACCGATGCCGGGATCAACCGTGCTCTCGAACTCATCGGCAGGTTCGAGGGTGTGGACCGGTGCTTCGTCTTCCAGTTTTCCGACGACGGGACAAGCCTCAATTACACGCACGAGTGGTGCGCGGAAGGAATGGCGTCGGAGCTCGGTCGCTTGAGCGGCTTTCAGCGCGAGCGGGCGCACTGGTGGATGGAGAAACTACAGAAGTATGAGACGATCACGGTCTCCCGTCTGGACGACCTGCCAGCCTCCGCACATGCTGAGCGGAGGGTATTCGAAGAGTTGGAAATCCGATCCCTGCTCGCCGTTCCCATGGTCTACGAGAAGAGCCCGGTCGGCTTCCTCGGCGTGCTCATGCACCGGCAGGAGCGGTGGTGGTCGGATGATGCCGCCGCACTGCTGCGGATCGTAGGTGAGATCATCACGAACGCCGTCCAACACAAGCGCTCCGCCGAACAACTCCGACGGGCAAAGGAGGCTGCCGAATTCGCCAACCGCGCGAAGAGCGAGTTTCTCGCCAACATGAGCCACGAAATCCGCACACCGATGAACGGGATCATCGGCATGACCGAACTGGCTCTGGAAACCCACCTCACCGTGGATACCCTCGCGCACCGGGCGGCGCAAAAGGATATCGAGCTCATGGGCCACCTGAGACCGGATGTTCCCACCTACGTCCGGGGCGATTCGGGGCGTCTGTGGCAGGTGCTCATGAACCTGCTTGGCAACGCCATCAAGTTCACGGAACACGGACACGTGCTCCTGCAGATCGGAGTCGATCCGTCCCCGCAAGAAGGGATGGCACTCATCCATGCGGCGGTGAAGGACACCGGGATCGGAATACCGCGTGACCGACAGGAGATGATCTTCGAGAGCTTCGCGCAGGCCGACGGGTCGATCAGCCGACGGTACGGCGGGACGGGCCTCGGCCTGACCATCAGTCGGATGCTTCTCACGCAGATGGGCGGGCGAATCTGGATGAGCAGCGAGCCGGGCAAAGGAAGCACCTTCGAGTTCACCGTGCCGCTGAAGCTCGGCGCGAAGATCGACGAGAAGGACCTGAGCGGGATCGAATTGCCTGGCGTCAAGGCGCTTGTCGTCGACGACGAGCCCATCAACCGTCAGATCATCCGCGAGAATCTCGAGGCGTGGGGCCTCACAGCCCTCGAAGCGAACGACGGCCAGAGCGCGCTCTCCATCCTCCGAGAGGAATCACAGAGCCAGAAGCCGGTGAGGATCGTCTTGCTCGATGTTCAGATGCCGGGTATGGACGGCTTCGAGGTTGCGCGTCGGATCAAGGCCGACCCGGCGTTCGGTTGGCCCCTCATCGTAGTCATCTCGTCCTTCGACCTGCACACCGAGCGTAGGCGCTTCGTGGAACTGGGGTGCGAGGGATACCTTACGAAGCCGCTCAAGCAGTCCGCCCTGTTCGAGGAGCTCCAGCGCGTGATCGCTCGTTCCACCCATGCAGAGAGTATAGAGGAGAGACCCGAAGCGACTGCGACCGCAGTTGCGGAGGATCTCAGCACACCTACCGCTCCGAAGCCTTCAGCCCGCGTGCTGCTCGTCGAGGACAATCCGACAAACCAGAAGCTGACGCGCATCATGCTGGAAAAGGCGGGCTATGAAGTGATCACCGCGGAGAATGGCGAACAGGCGCTCGACGTGCTGAACGAGCAGACGCCGGACGTGGTGCTCATGGACGTGCAGATGCCCGTGATGGACGGATTCACCGCCGCGCGGAAGATTCGGGAGGGCAAACCGTGGCGCGATCTTCCCATCATCGCTCTGACGGCCCATGCGCTCAAGGGGGACCGGGAACGGTGCGTGGAAGCGGGGATGAACGACTACGTCTCGAAGCCCCTGAGAAAGGCGAAACTTCTCGACATGGTGCGCAGATGGACGCTCAAACGGACGGAAGCCGTCGCCTCCGTGCGAACCGAATGGGAGCGGTTCAATCAGCAGCTCCGGGACTCCGCCGAACGCTCGTGAGTGCCCCCCGGACGATGAGGGAAACATCAGCCCGTCGGCTGATGGGGGAACAGCCAGTTAGGTTTCGGCGAGCGGATCCTTTTCGGGCACGAGCGGAATCAGCCGCACCTGTGGGTGCGCGTTGAGGTCGAATCGGTAGATGTACCATCCATGAGGCATTGGGTTTCCTGCGGCGTCTCGGCCATCCCACTCGACGAAGTGAAAGCCTGTCTCCTGCGTTTCCTCCACGAGCGTAATCACCTCTCCGCCGACGCTCGTGTAGACCTCGATCACCACCAAGGACGATACGGGAAGATGGTACGAGATCATGGCGTATCCCATAGTGCGCCGGTTGAGGCAACAGCTATCAACATATTACAACGAGTGTCGTATCAGAATATACCGCGCCAGCCCCCCATCGCCAAGGCCACCCCACAGTTTCTCTCCTTCATGCCGGGCAAGTCCGAGGCGATCAACGGTGGTACGGCCAGCCACGCGTGATCGCCAGCGCACGGTAGAGCTGTTCGCAGAGCATGACGAATGCAAGATCATGAGGGAAGGTCATCGGCCCGAAGGAAAGCCGGAGCGCAGCTTCCCCCACGAGCACACCATCCAGTCCCATCGGTCCGCCGATGACGAACGCCACGCCACGGACCGCGCTCTCTTCCCACGCCCTGAGGCGTGCGGCGAAGGAGGGTGAATCCATAGCCGTCCCGGCGCGGTCGAGAACGACGAGAGGCCAACCGCTGGGCATTTTCTCACGGATGCGTTCGGCTTCCCGTAGGAGCACTTCCCTTTCATTGCGCCCGGAGGTGAGACGTTCTTCGGTCACGCTCACCACTTCGGTGGGCCAGACTGGCCGCAGACGGCGCAGACAGGCAGCGACGAAGGCCTCGTCAACCGCTCGACCGGGTCTGCCGACGACGATGATACGGAGCCGCACGACGACTACCGGGGGACGAGAAAGTCTTTCCGTAAGTCATTGATGGAGAATACGATGAGGTCGCGTCCGTCGGACAGGATGTATCCCCTCCGTTCGAGGGTCGCCATGCAATGGGTGACCGTTTCACGGGTGGTGGCGGCCATCATGCCGAGTTGTTCATGAGAGGGCCGATTCCTGATGATGATGTCTTCACCCACCTCCTCGCCGCTCTCTTCCGCCATCTGACTGATGACGCCGCTCACCCTGCCGATAGCGTCGAGGAACGCAAGGTCGGCGATCTTCTTGTCCGCCTTCCGGAGGCGCGTCACAAGCGGGATGATCATGTTGTGGATGATCTGAGGATTCGCCTCGATCATCTGCATGAAATCGCTGCGCGTGAGGATCATCACCGTAGTGGGTTCCAACACCACCACCGAGGCCGAGCGGGGGCGGTTATCGAGCAGCGCCATCTCTCCGAAGAACTCGCCGGGAGTGAGGATCGCGAGGATCGCTTCTTTCCCATCGGGCCTGACAAGGGAGACCTTCACCCTACCATTCAGGATGACGAAGAGCGCGGTCCCGTTGTCATTTTCGTGGAAGATGACCTGATTGCGACTGAACTCGGCGAACAGCGGGACTCTGCGCACCTGTTCACGGGTGACCGGGGCAAAGGCCATAGCGATGCTCCTCATCTCTCAGCCGCACGGAACTTGAAGCCAGGAGGCAGCCCTGGAGCAGTGCCCTGTATGAGAACAGTCCGTCACCGGCGAACCCTTGAGCTGTCTCACCCACTCCGCGCGGAGCTGAGCGTAACCCAGAGAGGAGTGGTGACCCGCCGGGGAGTCGAACCCCGGTTGCAGGGATGAAAACCCTGAGTCCTAACCACTAGACGAGCGGGCCACCCATCTGGCAAGATATAGAATATACACCCCATTGGCAAATCCTCTCAAGCCCGGACGAAGACACGGACCAGGCCGCCGCCGCGCGCCCATCACATCAGCGCGGTGAGCGAACCTACGGGATCAAACCTGCCTGCCGCACCCTATGGAGCGCCCGTCGCATGTCGTCCGGCAGATCGGCGGTCAGAGTCATCCTCTCCCCGCTGGTGGGATGAACGAATGTTAACCGCCACGCATGGAGCGCCTGTCGCGCCAATCCGTCGAGCAGCGCCTTCGCTTCGTTCCAATGGCGCGGCGCGATGCCGTAGAGAGCCTTTTCCCGTCCGCCGTACTGCGGATCCCCGACAACCGGGTGACCGATGAAGCGCAGGTGCACGCGGATCTGGTGCGTGCGTCCCGTCTCAAGCCGGATGCGGAGCCAGCTCGTGTAAGGGTACGAGTTAAGCGTCTCGTATCTCGTGACTGCCGAACGCTTTGCGCGACCGTCAATCTGCATCAGCTTGCCGTCGCGTATGCTGCGTCCGATGGCTGCCTCGACCCGTCCTTCCGATGGATCGGGATGCCCCCAAACCAACGCGAGGTACTCGCGGGACAGCGTCCGTTCGGCAAGCTGTCGAGCCAGTGCCGCGTGTGCCCGGTCGTTCTTGGCGACGAGCAGCAATCCGGACGTGTCTTTGTCAAGCCGGTGGACGATGCCCGGCCTGATCGGACCGCCGACGGATGATAGCTGCTCCGCGTATGCGGCAAGCGCGTTCACGAGTGTTCCGCGCGCATGGCCGGGCGCAGGATGGACGACCAGTCCGGCGGGTTTGTTGACGACGAGCACGTCGTCGTCCTCGTACCGGATATCGAGGGGAATGTCTTCGGGGGCGGCGGAGAGAGGCGCCGGTTCGGGTCGCTCGACGATCACGGTCTCGCCTCCGGAGAGGGTGAGACCCGTCTTGAGCTTCTTCACCGGGTTGCCGTCGCGTCCCATCACGACGACGTGCCCGTCCCGAATGAGGTGCTGCGCCTGCGATCGGGAAAGCTCCGGCTCAAGCTCGCTGAGGGCCACGTCGAGTCGTTTTCCCGGCGCGGTCGAAGGGATTCGGTAGCTCCTTTTCGTCATGGCACTACGGTACCACCAATACCGTATCGAGTGGTAGGTCCGAAGCCCTCTTGTCGGGCTTCGCTCGTCCCGGGAGCCGCCATGAGAAGCGTGGTGGTCACGGCGCTGCCGGAAACGGAACGTCAGGGAATTGGGAAAGGTACGCAAGAAGACCGGGATGCCCGTCGCATGGGCACCTGTGGGCGAGGTCATAGCCGCCCGGCATCGTCTGTCAGCTATCGTGCAAGCGATCCGTCGTCTCTGCGCCAGTTGCGGCGTCCGCCCCATCGCGGCCAATCCTTGGCCGGGAAACCCGGACGTGGGCGAGGATGAGAAGCCCGATGCCGATGACGACCGAGCTGTCGGCGAGGTTGAACGTCGGCCAGCGATGCACCCCGATGCCGACATCAATGAAGTCAATAACTTGCCCGCTGAACAGTCGGTCCCAGAGATTCCCGATCGCGCCACCCATGATGAGGCCGAAACCCCACAGGCTGAATCGGTCCTCCTTCGGGGTATGGAACGTCATGTACAGGACGAGCGTCATCGCGAGGAGCGACAGGGCGATGTGAACCCATTGCCCGCCGAGCCTCAATCCGAACGCCGCACCTTCGTTGAACCAGAGCACGAGTCTCACGAAATCGCCGGCGATGGGAACTGGAGTACGGAACTCCAGGTACTGGCCCACAGCGATCTTCGTGATCCGGTCCAGCGCAATGACGATCAGGGCAAGCAGGCTCGGCACACCGAGTCCCGTAACACAGTTCTGTGCCGGGGACACCGGCTCCGTCGCATCAGTCGTGTCGCTCTGCGTTACGCTTGGTCTTGCATTCGATGCATTCGGTCGCATTGGGTACCGCTTCCAGTCGGGCATGGCTAATCGTCTTGCCACACGTGCGGCAGATGCCGAAGGTTCCATCCTTGATGCGCTCCAAGGCTTCATCGAGGTGCTTGATGTACTTGTCCTCACGCGTGGCGAGAAAGAACCCCATCTCGCGCTCCATCGCGTCAGTGCCCTGATCGGGCATATGCACGGAGTACGCGCTCAGGTCCCCCGACGAGTCCTTCTGCGTCTCGCTCATCAGCTGCTTCTCTGCGGGCATGTGCGTGGCGAGTATCTGCCGCCGCCGCTCCTGTATCAGCTTCTCGAAGTACTCGAGCTCTTTCGAATCCAGCACGGCTCAACTCCTTTCCGGCGAATGGCGTCGAGATCAGCACCATCCGTTCACGAGCTTCGCCCGCGTGGCGGAACGCGCCTGACTGCAAGTTCCGCCGGTTCAGCGTTGATGTTCCACCTCGACTGCAGTTCCCATGCGCCGTCGAGGCCCGTCATCGTGAGCGCCAAGGTCTCGCTCTGTATGTAGGTTCGGTACACTTCGACCGCCCGGTGAAGTCTGGGACTGGCGTCGTAGCCGATTTCGATGCGGTCGGATACGTCGAACCCGGCTTCACGGCGCATGTTCTGCACCTTATTGACAATTTCCCGCGCGAATCCCTCATCGAGCAGCTCGTCCGTCAGGCGCGTATCGAGCGCGACGGTGATCGATCCGTCAGACACGACGGAGAGCCCGTCCGGGCTTGCGGTCACGACCTCGACCTCCTCCGAACCGAACGACTCCTCGGCGCCGTTGATCGTCACCGATACCCCTTCGCCTCGTACCAGCCTGGCGAGCGCCTCCTGATCGAGCGCACGCAGCGCACCGGCAACCGCATTCACCCGTTTCCCGAAACGCGGTCCGAGCACTCGGAAATTCGGTCTCGCGACGTACCAGGTCAGCCCCTCGGCGCTGTCGGTGACGACGATCTGCTTGATGTTCAACTCTTCGGCGACGATGCGCCGATTGGCTTCGACGACGGGAATCCCCGCCGCGCTCGTCACCACGGTCATCGTGCTGAGCGGCTGGCGAATCTTGATCTTCGCGGCGTTCCGCGCCGCGAGGGCGATTTCGACCACCTTTCGCGTGAGGGCCATCCGCTCGACCAGATCGTCGTCGGTCCAGTGTTCCACCGGAGCCGGATAGTCGGTGAGATGCACGCTTTCCGGTTGCCCCTTCCGCCAGGCGACGAGGTTCTGATAGATCTCCTCGGTGAACATCGGGATCACGGGAGCGAGAAGCCTGATCGTCGTGGTCAGTACCGTGTAGAGCGTCTGATACGCCGCAGGATCGCCCGCATGATCCATCTGGCGGAACCGGTCCCGGCAGCGCCTGACGTACCAGTTCGAAAGGTGGTCAATGAACGTCTCCGCCGGCCGGACGAAGTTCATCACGGCAAACCCGTCCAGCGCCCGCCGCGCCTCCCCGATCAACTGGTTCAGCCGGGCGAGAATCCATCGGTCCATCACGTCGAGCCGGTCGTACGGAACCGGCTCAGCGTCGGGATCATACCGGTCGATCCGGGCGTAGGTCACGAAGAACTTGTACGTATTCCACAACGTCGCGAAATGGCGCAGGGGTTCCTCCGCTGCCTCGAAGCCGAAATTGAGGTTGGTGTACGGATTCTGGCGGCAGTAAAGCCAGCGCATTGCCTCAGCGCCCATCTGCTCCGCCGCGTCGTCGAACCAGATGGCGTTGCCGAGGCTCTTGTGCATCTCCTCGCCCTTCGTGTCCCGCACCTGTGCGTGGCCCAGGACGCGCTTGAACGGCTCGCGGTTCTCCATCACCGTGCTCATCGCCAAGAGGCTGTAGAACCAGTTGCGGAACTGCCCTTGAAGCGATTCCGTGATGAAGTCCGCCGGAAACCACTGTTCCCAGTGCTTCCGGTCGTCGCGGTAGTTCAGAGTTGAATACGGGACGATGCCCGCGTCGAGCCACGGGTTGCCCACGTCCTTCACTCGACTCACGTTCGCACCGCACGCCGAGCAGGTGATCTTCACCTCGTCGATCCACGGGCGGTGCGGGGTGTGTCCCTCGAAGTTCTCCCATCCTTCGACGGCGCGCTCCTTGAGCTCGGCCTCGCTGCCGATCACGTGCAGATTTCCGCACTCCTCGCACGGATAGATCGGCAGGGCAAGCCCCCAGTAGCGCTTCTTCGAGATGCACCAGTCGCCCATGTTCCGGAGCCAGTCAAGCTCGTGGTCAAGGCCGTACGAAGGCATCCAGGCGATCTTCTTCGCCACCTCCATGATCTCGTGCCGAAGCTCGCTCATGTCGATGAACCACTCGTCCACCAAACGGAACAACAGCTCGGTCTTACAGCGCCAGCAGACCGGGTAGCGGTGGGTATACTTCTGCGTACGGTAGAATCTCCCCTTTTTCCGGAGCGACTCGAAGACCTGTTCCGGAACCGCCGAGGCGTGCTTTCCGGCGAACTCGCCGAAGTCGTCGAAGAAGGTGCCGTCCTCGTCGGTGGGGGCAATTACAGCGAGACCATGTTCCCTGCTCAGGGCGAAGTCTTCTTTCCCGCAGCCTGGGGCGACGTGGACGATGCCGGAGCCTTCGTCTTCGGCGACCTCGTCCCACGAGATGACCCGGTGCTCGGCTCGCGCCTGTGGCGCGAGTTCATCGAACGGACCGACGTACTTCCAACCGAGCAGTTCCTCACCCGGAAGCTCTCTGACAACGGCGTGCTCGCCCTTGAGCGTCCGCTCCATGGACGCCTTGGCAAGGTAGAACGTCTCGTCACCCTGCCTCACCTGAACGTAGGTGAGGTCCGGATGCACCGCCGCGGCGACGTTTGCGGTCAGCGTCCAGGGCGTCGTCGTCCAGACGAGCAGCGATTCACCCGGTCTATCAAGAAGGGGGAACCTCAAGGTGACGCTCGCATGGGTGAGTTCTTGATACCCTTCGGTGACGATCTCCTGGTCGCTGATGGCCGTGCCGCAGCGAGGACACCACGGCATCACGTCGTGTCCGGGATAGATGAAGCCGCGATCATGGCATTTTCGGAGGAAATGCCAGATCGTAAAGTTGTTCTCGTCGGACATCGTGTAGTACGAATTGTCCCAGTCCATCCAGTATCCAAGCCGAACAGACTGTTCGGCTTGGATTTCCGAGTACTTCGTTACGCGTGCCTTGCACGCCTCGACGAACCGGTCGATGCCGTACGCCTCGATGTCGCGCTTGGATTTGAAGCCGAGTTCCTTCTCGACCTCCACCTCCACCCACAGGCCCTGACAGTCGAACCCGTTCTGATAGCGCTGGTGATGGCCGAGCATGGCGTGGTAGCGTTGGTAGAGATCTTTATACGTGCGGCCCCACGCATGGTGCACGCCCATCTCGTTGTTGGCGGTGATCGGCCCGTCGAGGAACGACCAACGCGGGCCGTCCCGGTTCTTCCCGCGGAGCTTCTCGAACGTCTTGTGCCCCTCCCAGAAGGCGAGGATGCGCCGTTCGAGTTCCGGCAAGGAGAATGTTGGGGGAACGTCACGATACATGATGCTCAGTGTCTTTCGTTTGAGGCGAAACGATCGGGATCAATCCCGACCGACGTCTCAATGCACCCTCAGTAGGTTTTCGACCTCGCGCCTCAACCGTGGCAAGCGTGTCTCCAGCACGCCCCACACAAGGGCGTTCGACGCCGACGCAAAGCCATGAACCAGACGATTCCGAAATTCGTTGATGTGATAGGTATCGCTGATATGCTGCGCGAGTTCAGGCTCCCGGCGAATGGCGTGATACAATGCATCCCCGATGATTCCGATTTGCCGCTCGACAGCAGATCGAAGTAGCGCGTCGCACTCATACTCCAAGAAATCCCTTCCCGCTACGAACGTCTCGATCATCTCACACGCTTCGAGAATGTCGCAGAGGTACGCCCGAATATCATGCCACATCGTAAACCACAACCTGCGATTGTCGGACAGATTCAAGGAAATACGGATTCGTGATCGGTTCGCATTCGAAAAGATCGACTGGCAATCCGAACAGGCGTTCGAGATCATCGAGAAGGCCGAAGTAGGTCTCAGCGTACGTCGACGGCGGCATCTTCTCGAGTTCCACCAGCACGTCCACGTCACTTCGCGTCGGATCGAACTGGTCGCTCGTCGCAGAGCCGAACACGGAGAGCTTGCGCACACCATGTTTCGCGCATAGAGCGCGGATGTCCGACAGCTTGTTCTCAATCGCTGCGTTCATGTAGGAATCCCCGGTTCCCGCGTTCCACTATCACAGTCGTTCGACGACATCGCGCATGAGCTTCGTCAACTTCGGCTGCGCGGAATTCGCCGTGGCGATAATGTCCTCGATCTTGCTCGGTTCGAGTGCGTCCGGCCAGCATCGGTCCGTGATGACGGAAAGGCCGAGCACCTTCATGCCCTGATGGACGGCGACGATCACCTCCGGGACACTGGACATGCCGACCACGTCCGCGCCGATAGCTCTCAGGAAGCGATACTCCGCCCGCGTCTCGAGGTTCGGCCCCGGCACGGCTACGTAGACGCCCTTCTTGACAGGAATCCTGTTCTTAAGGGCAACCTGCTCGCAGAGGGCGATGAGTTCGTGGCTGTATGGCTCCGACATGTCCGGGAAGCGCGGACCGAGCGAATCGTCGTTCGGTCCGATGAGCGGGTTATCGCCCAAGAGGTTGATGTGATCAGCCATAATCATGATGTCACCCGGCAACATGTAGGGGTTCATCCCGCCGCAGGCGTTCGAGACGAGCAGCGTCCGCGCCCCCATGGCGTACATGACGCGCACCGGGAACGTAACCTGCTTCATCGTATAGCCTTCGTAGTAGTGGAAGCGGCCTTGCATCGCCACCACCTGCTTGCCGCCGAGCCTGCCGATCAGGAGCTGCCCCTCGTGGGTCTCCACGGTCGAGAGCGGCATGTGGGGGATGTCACCGTACGATATGGTGGTCTCCACCTCGATTTCGTTCGCCAACTGTCCAAGACCGGTCCCCAGGATGATCGCTACCTTCGGTTCAGCTTTCGTGTGCTGCCGAATGACCGCCAGCGCCTGGTCGATCTGTTTCCGTAGCTCGGATTTCGGAGCCTTGCTCATCGAATGCTTCCCTCTCCTACACTGTCAACATTGCATTGCGTGATGGGACCGAAGCCCTTCTGTCGGGCTAACGTGCGGCACAAGCAGAGACTGGACGATCACCAGGATTGCCTCTACGGTGAACGATCCTCATTTCCGCCGACGATTCTCCGCACGTCGTCCTGGCTCACGCCCTCGATCCGTACGATCTTCGTCCGGGAGGTGTGTCCCCGTTCGATCTCGACATGCCGCCGTGGGATGCCCAAGGAGCGGGAGATCGCCTCGACGATGGCGTCGTTCGCCTTCCCGTCGGTAGGACTGGCCGTCACGCGGACCTTGAGCCGCCCCGCGTCGTCGCAGCCCACGACGCGATTCTCGCTCGCCTTCGGCTGGACGTGCACCATCAGGCGTACCGACACATCACCTGCCCTCTTCCTGTCGCTCGATGAGGACTTCCGACTCCTCGTCCGGCGACTGTTCCGCCTTATCGCCTGCAGCTTCACCTTCCACCGGGGTATCCGCGTCGGCTGCTCCGCGCTCGGCCACTGGTCCCGCCGCAGTCGCCGCCGCGAACTCGGCGAGTTCCCGGTCAAGCGCAGCAAGCGCCTCAGCCTCCTCCTCGGTCACGATGGGCACAGCACGGTCCGCGAGGAAATCGGCCTTCGGAGGCTCTTCTCCCATCAGGATCGCAAGCGCCTCAAGCTGGCCGGCGAGGTATGCTCGCATTCCCGTGACGAAGGTGTCTCGCCGCTGGACGAGCACTTTGACCTGCTGCTGAACCTCCGCCGCTTCTCGGCGCGCTCGTTCTTGAATCTCTCCGGACAGCTTGCGAGCGTTCTCGATCGCCTCGTGCGCCTTCTGCCGCGCTTCTTCGACAATCTGATGTGCCTTGCGCCGCGCTTCCATGAGCAGGCGCTCGGCCTCGATCCGAGCGTTATCCACGAGCTGCTCCGCCCGCACGTGCGCCTCGCGCTTGATCACCTCACCCTCGCGCTGGGACGTTTCCCGCATCTCGTCGGCGGCTCGCTGCGCGGTGACGAGCGTGTCCATGAGCGTCCGTTCGAGCTTACGGTAGTCTTCGATCTCCTTCTGGAGTTCGCCCACCCTGCGGCTCAGCTCGCGGTGTTCGCCCATGAGCGTCTCGACCTCGTCGGCCACCATGGTGAGGAAGTTGTCCACTTCCTCCCGGTTGTAGCCGCGCATCGTACGCGAGAACTCGTTCCGCCGGATGTCAAGCGGTGTCAGCTTCATGGCGGCCCCCTTTCGGGCGCGTTACAAGCACCTTCTCAAAAGCGGATCGACTCCAACAACAGGATCACGAGCTGTATGACGAGAATCGCCACGAGCGGCGAGAAATCGAGACCTGTGCTCCACAGGGCCGATGGTAACCTCCGTCGGATCACCTCGAAGAGCGGGTCGGTGAGCCGCGAGAGAAACTGGACGATCGGATTGTAGGGGTCGGCCCCGAGCCAACTGGCGATGATCCTGATCAGGATGACGATGGTGTAGATGTTGAGGAGCGAGATGATGAGTCCGAAGACGCCGTTCAAAAAGTGTCCCCAGCTAAACACCGTCTCTCCTTCGCCTGAGAACCCATCCGAATATCGTGCGGCGGGTCACGAACCCTCCTGCAACCCTTGCCGTACACATTCTGACAGCCTTACGGTCTCGGACCGAAGATCGCCGTGCCGATCCTCACCATGGTCGAACCCTCGGCGATGGCCCATCGAAAATCGTTCGTCATCCCCATCGAGAGGATGTCAAGGACAAGATCGGGATACGCCGACCGGAGATCGTCTCGAACCTTTCCTAATGTCTCAAAGCATCGGCGCACCTGCCGCTCCTCACCGGAGAACAAACCGACAGTCATCAACCCCCGCAGCCTCAACCCGCCAAGCCCACGTGCCGCACCGACGAGATCATGCGCTCTGTCGGGAGCAGCGCCGAACTTCGACTCCTCCCCCGAAGTGTTGACCTCCACGAGCACATCCACCGGGTGTGCGGTATCGCCATACTGGGTGAGTTTCTCCGCGAGGCGAACGGAATCCAGCGACTGGATCATCGAGAACAATTCGACGGCGAGCTTCGCCTTGTTCCGCTGGAGATGGCCGACGAGATGCCAGTCGGCGCGGTTGTTTACCAGCGGCCGCTTCTGCTCGGCCTCCTGCACCCGGTTCTCCCCGATGAACGCGACACCGGCTTCGATGACGGCGTCCACTTCCTCCGGCGTGCGCGTCTTCGTAACCGCCATCAGGACGATCTCTTCAGGACGACGGTCAGATCGGTGCGCGGCTTCGGCGATCTCGTCGCGGACGCGTTTGACGTTCTCCGCGATGTTTCTCCTCGTCGCCGCGCCGTGCGCCATCGGTCCTATCATCCAGTGTTTGCCACATCTTGTCCTGGGTGAAGCGGAAGCCAGACTGTATAATGTACGGGAGAAGGGAAAGGTCCGCAATAATACGTGGGGAGACCAAGCTGGAAGGGGTGATCCCGCACTTCCGTCATGGCAATTCGCCGGTGGGTCGGACACTCCCGTCCAGCGGGACGGCGGACCAAAGGGTTGGCGTCCTGCCAGCTACCGTGCAGAACCCACCGGATGGAGACCGTATGACACCGGCAGCGTCTTCGCCACCTTCCGGAACGCTTCGATGACGCGGTCGATGTCCCGCGAGGTCACGTTGAGGTTCGTCACGGCCCGGAGCGCCGTCGGTCTGATCGCGAGGATGAGTACGCCTTCAGCCTTCAGCCGCTCCGCGACCTGTGCGGCGGGCACCTTTGCCGTGATTTCGATGATGACGAGGTTCGTCACGACGCCGTCCAGGTCGATCTTGTACCCCGGCAACCCGGCGAGCGCTTCCGCGAGCTTCCGGGCGTTGGCATGGTCCTCTACGAGCCGTTCTCGGTGGTTCCGCAGGGCATAGAGCGCCCCGGCGGCGATGATCCCGGCCTGACGCATCCCCCCCCCGAGCGTCTTCCTTCTGCGGCGCGCAAGCGCGATGACCTCTTTCGTCCCGGCCAGCGCGGAGCCAACCGGCGCACCGAGGCCCTTCGAGAAGCAGACGGAGACGGTATCGACGTGCTCGCTGTACCGGCGCTCCGGGATGCCGGTCGCCACGCTCGCGTTCCAGAGCCGCGCGCCGTCGAGGTGCAGGCGGATGCCCCTCTCCCGGCAGAGCTTCCCGATCCGCTCGATCTCGTCGAGGGGGAAGATCGCCCCGCCCGCCCGATTGTGGGTGTTCTCGATGCAGACGAGCTTCGTCGGGGCGCGGTGCAGGTCCGGCGGGTTGATCGCTGTCGCGATCTGTTCGGCGGTGATGACCCCGCGCGTGCCGGGAAGCGGTTTGATCATGACGCGGGAGAGGACGGCCGGAGCACCTGCCTCGTAGTTGTAGAGGTGGCAATCCCGCTCGACGATGACCTCGTCGCCCTCGTCGGTGTTCACCCAGACGCCGATCTGGTTGCCCATCGTGCCGGAGGTAACGTAGAGCGCGGTTTCCTTGCCGAGGATCGCCGCCGTCTCCTCTTCGAGCCGGTTCACCGTCGGATCCTCGCGGAAGACGTCGTCGCCCACCTCCGCCTCGGCCATTGCCCTGCGCATCTCCGGGGTCGGCAAAGTCACCGTGTCGCTTCGAATGTCGATCATGGCTATGTCCTTCGTGGCGCGTGAGCGGCATCTGCCTTCTGTACCACCGTCGGTCCTCACGTCGTCAGGCGCAAGGGGAGGCGCGCACCCCATACGCCACACACCGCCCGAAGACGTGCACATCGTGCCACGCGCTCGGCTCGCCGAGGGAAAGGCAGGGGGCAAAGGTGTCGCGGGGCCAGTGCTGGCGAAGGAGCCAACGGTGCGGGAAGCGCGTCATGCTTGCCAAGGGAAACCGCTGAAGTGTCAGGGCGCGGCAAGCCGTTCCGCTATGATTGCCATCGCGCCTAAGAGCTGGTCGATCTCACATGGGCAATCGTACGAAGCCTGTGCCGCGATCCTTCCGGTTTCCACCTCAATCATGCGTGCGTTTACAGAGTACGTGCGCCCCAGTTTGCCGACAGTGCCGGCCACGATCACCTCTGCCCCAACGAGCCTCCCCACCTCCAGATAGCATCGTTCGGTATCGCACAGGCCACTTTGTTGGAAACCCTGCTCGGCGAGTAATTCTGTCATTCGCTCGCGTTCGATCATCTCAAACCGGCCTGTGCGGGCAAGCTCAACACGGAGCCTGTCGGACAGGATGGTGGCTTCAGCTTGCGTGATCGCGAGACCTCGAAAGTCGACGAGAGCTGCACTGCGGCGGTTCTCCAGTGCGTACGGAGCGGCCGAGGACTCAGGCCTTTGACCGCGTTGCGCCGGCAGCCCGGGTGGGCTATTCGACGCGACATATCTGCTGAAGGCCGCGTCGGTTGCTAATTCTGCCGCAAGCTGGCGCATCGCTAGCACCAGCGCGGCCCCGCAGACGGAGCCCACTGCTTGAACTGTTGGCCGCGTGAGGGCCTGGTCCGAGCACGTCGCGCTCTTCACCCAAACACTATCACCCTGCCTGTCGAGGCATGATAGGCGTAACGTCATTTCGCACGCGACCTTGTTATGAGGATCCCATTCGTATTGCGGGTCCAAGTCAGTTATTTCGGGGACGATTGTAATGTCATAGTCCCTCGCAATTCGGGGCGCCCTTACCACCGTGATTGACTGAAAGACTTCTGAGAACGTCTCCACGGCGGCGGACTCAACCGCCGCACCGGCGGTGATTTCGAAAAGCACGGAATGGCGCTGTCGCTGGTGCGCAGTCTGCGTGAGCTCATCGGTGATGAGGACCGCGGCGTGAACGGGAAGGGGCGCTCGGATGCCCAGCTGGCCTGCCGGGGTCGGCAGGAGTAGCCGAACGGGGACTCTTGTTGTCATCGGTCCGCACCCGCCCGCCACGGCCAGCACAATGGCGGTGGACAGGCCGTATGCTGGCACATCGCGTGCAGCACTCTTGCCTCGCTGCACCATAGCCTTCTCCCTTCGCGCTCCGTACCGTCAACACTCAAAGGAATCAGCAATGGAATACGTCAATACCACGCCTCTTCCAGCGCCGTCTCGAGCGCCGCTTCGACCTCTTCCAAGGTCGTATGCGGCTGGACCATGTGCGAGGTACAGAATATATACCCGCCGCCGGGCTTCAACTGACGCATTCGGTCGCGCACCTCCCGTCTGATCTTCGGGATGTCGCCCGTGCCGAGGGTTGTCCGCACGTCGAGGCCGCCGTAGATCGTGAGCCGGTCGCCGAACTCTTTCTTGTAGCGGACCATATCCATCCCCGCCGACTGCTGGATCGGATGGGTCACCTGCACGCCGAGTTCGATGACCCCGTCGATCACGTCCCAGAAGTAGCCGTCGCAGTGCAGGGAGAGATACGCTCCCCGCTCCCGCGCGCGGGATGCGTGGATGCGCTCATTCGGGAAGACGTGCTCCCACCAGAGCTTCGGGCTGAACAGCATCGCATCGTTGCGCCCCCAGTCGTCGGAGATGTGGATCGTATCCACGCCGATGTCGATGCAATGGTCCACGTACGACCGGCCCCACGTGGCGATCTTCCGGAACAGCTCGTGCATCTTCCCCGGTTCGGTAATGAGGCATTCGAGCGCGCCCTGCAGCCCCAAGAGACCGGTGCTTGTCTCGAAGACGCCCGGCGTCTGCACCCAGATCGCCCGTCCCTTCTCCCCTTTGTGGTACCCGACGGCGCGTCTGATCGGCTCATAGATCGCCTCGTCGGCGGGGTCGGTGAACTTCGCATCGAGGGCCTGTTCGACCGTCATGATGTTCCCGTAGCAGTTCTTGGGATTCGCGCCGCCGGTCACCGCCCCGTCGGGTAGGTCCTCGCTCGTCGGACGTTCCGCAAGGATGCCCTCGCCAGGGAAGACCTGCACCATGTCGATGCCGAACTGGTCGAAGAACGCGTTCAGACTCCCGTACTTCTCGTTGATCGGCTCTTCGATGGGGTTGCCGAACGTCCAGATGTAGATCGGCACGCGGTCGGGTTCTTTGTGCTCAAGGGCGAGAAAGACGCGTTCGCGGGAGAGCATGGAACGCTCCTTGACCGAGAGAAAGGTCCTTCTGTCTGCAACATGGGACGTAACATACCGAGAAACACACGGACACGCCAGCGGCTTGGCGGACGAGTGGCCAGCGGGCGCCCAACGCCCGTACCGGCCTTGCGTGACGGCACGTCCCCGGTCCGTTGCGTTCGGAGGAATGCGCCTTCATCTTTTCCGTGTTCCAGCCGTGTCCCGTGATGTTCGTCCGGCACTACCTGACCACACGAAGGAGTTTCCCCATGCCACGCAAAGGCCACCGACCGCCGAATATCCTATTCTTCGGCATTGACAGCATTCGCGCCGATCGCATGAGCTGCTACGGATACCACCGCCAGACCACGCCTCACCTCGACCTGCTCGCGGAAGAAGGCGTTCTGTTCGAGAACTACTACGCGCCGAACATCCCGACGCCGCCCGCGTACTGCCCGATGACGACGGGTATGGACCTGTTCAACTCGCAGGTGGTCGCGCTCGGACACAAGGGCGAGTTCACCAAGGACGTGAAGACGCTCCCGGAGATCCTCCGGGAGTTCGGTTATGTCTCCAGCTCCGTGGGCTACGGGATCGTCGTCGGGCGGGGGTTCGAGAAGAACCTCGACTACAAGGCCTGGATGCCGTGGGAGGAGCGCCCCGGCCTCAAGGCGGGCAATCTGAACGAGGTGACGATCCCGGAACTGGACCGGCTCGCCAAACAGGACAAGCCATGGCTCCTGTTCCTGAGGCACATGGACCCGCACTCTCCCTACCTGCCACCCCATCCGTTCGACCGGATGTTCTATACGGGAAACGAGTGCGATCCGAAGAACAAGAGCATGAAGCCGGTCTTCGGATTCAAGCCGTTCGCCGAGTTCTTCAAGTCCTGGATGCCGCCGGGCATCACCGACATCGAATACGTCAAAGCCCAGTACGACGGCGCGCTGGCGTATATGGACGCGTGCATCCAGCAGATCCTCAACCGGCTCGAAGAACTCGGTCTAATCGACGATACCATCGTCGTCGTCACCGGCGACCACGGCGAGACGCTCGACGAGCACGACTGCTACTTCGACCATCACGGCCTCTACGAGCCGACGCTCCACGTCCCGCTCATTATCCGGTATCCCGGTCGCCTACCGGAGGGGCTGCGCGTGCCGGGCTACTCGAAGCACGAGGACCTCACGCCGACGCTCCTCGAACTTGCCGGTCTCCAGACGAAGATCAAGTTCGACGGCAAGAGCCAGATTCCGCTGCTGACCGGCGAGCGGGCGACGAACTACACCGAGTTCTACATCACCGAATGCACGTGGATGCGCAAGCACGGTATCCGGACAACCGAGTGGAAGTTCTTCGACGCGCTCGAGCCGGACTTCCACAACAAGCCGCCGGTGGAACTCTACAACCTCGTCGAAGACCCGCTCGAACTGAACAACCTCGCCGACGAGGAGAAAGGCTTGGTGAAAGAGCTGCGCCGCCGGATGAACACGTTCATCAAGGAACGGGAGCGGCAGACCGGGAAGAAAAACCCGATCAACGACTACCAGATCGGTCTCGACCGACGGATCGGCTCCATCGCCACCGCGCAGAAGCTGCAGGCGAAAGACAAGAAGTGAGCCACCCTCTGGGCGGTAAGGGCGAGGCATGCCTCGCCCTTACGTCCGAGCTCGCCGGTGATACTCCCAACTCGACGCGACGCTTGCGAGGAGATCTTTCATGCCACGAGGTGCGTCATACGGAACCGAACGCATCGACCGGATTGATGAATCCACCGGCTTGCTCGTCCGCCAGATCACGAGCTTCCCGACGATAAGCCTGCATCTGCACTACGAGACGCCGACGTTCACCCCGGACGGCAGACGCATGATCGTCGTCTCCATGCGCCTGCCCCACCGCGGCGCGCCGTGGGACCTGTTCACCTGTCAGAGCGACGGTCGGGACATCGTGCAGCTTTCCGACGACGAGCCGCAGGGCATGTCGTGTGCCTGCCTGAGCACGGACGGCCAGTATGCGTTCTATATGCACGGCGGGACAGCGCACCGCACGCGGCTTGATGACGCCGAGGACGTGGAGATCGGCCACGTGGATGGCGCCGGCCAGCACGGATACTATCGTGGCTCGCGTTCGTTTGACGGGCGGTGGTACATCTCGATGGTCAGGACGAAGGAAGGGAACGTCGCGCTCGTGCGGTGGGACCTGAGGACGGGCGAGCATACGATCGCCCTGGAAGCGAACGGCTTCAACCACCCGAAGGCCAATCCCGGCGGCCCGGAGTTCCAGGTCGCGGTGAAACGCCGTCAGCCGGACGGAAGCGAGAAGGTTGAGCACCTGTGCCTGAATATCGGGACGCTCGAACCGGTGACACTCCGGTTCAACAGGGGGAAGTACGAGACCGCGCACAACTGCTGGCTCGGTCGTAGTGGGAAGTACCACGCCACGCTCAAACCGCCGGGTCACGGGGTCATCCTCATGACACCGGACGGGGAAGCCCCGGAGCTCGTTGCGGAAGGGCCGTACTTCTGGCACTCCGGTTCGTCGTACGACGGGAGCTGGGTCGTCGCCGACACGAACTGGCCGGACGAGGGCCTCTGGCTGATCAATGTCGAGACGAAAAAGCGCGAGCGTCTGTGCTTCACCGGCACGTCGGCGGGCCACCCGCAGCCAACCCACAACCACGCGAACATGGATGAAAACGGTGCAATGGCGGTCTTCACGTCGGACCGGACCGGCATCACGCAGGTGTACGTCGTCTACGTGCCGGACCAGATGAGGGAACGGCTCTCAAAGCGCGACTGAACGTTGCCTCTGGTCGGGCACGGAGGGCTGCCCCACGCGAGGACGTTCGCGCACGTGCAGCCCTCCGGACGATGCGGTTACACCCCCTGCCTCATCGGTCCTGAGCGGAACATACCGACGACGATCTCGCCCGGCGTTACCTTCCATCCCGTTCGGAAGGCATAGACGCGATGGTCGTAGCAGCTCACGATGATTTCCGCCAGCCCGTCACCGTTCACGTCTGCCACGACCGGAGCACCGAAGATTTCGTCCCCGGCAAGATACTCTTCGAGCTCGTGTCCCCCCCGGTCGATGACGTACACCCGATGATCGCTGGAACCAACCCCATCCCGGTGCGTCTGGGACGCCCAGGATCGGTCGGCAGTGCCGATCACGGCGTGCGCCACGTGTGGCGTGCGGTCAGCTCGCGCAGCGCGGGAAGTTCCGTCGGGACGAACTGCTCGTTGAACTCGATGCCGAAGCTGGCCTCGACGCGGTAGAACGCCATCTGCTCGACGAGAACCGGCCAGTCTATCGTCCCGGAGGTGGGGGGTAGGTGGAGGTCGCCGATGCCGTCGTTGTCGTCGAGGTGGACGTAGTGGATGCGCCCGCCGAACTGTTCGAGGTAGGAGCGCTCGTTCCCGGTCACGTGAGCGTGGCCGGTGTCGAGTGCCATGCCGACGTTCGGCGAGCCGATCGCCTCGAACAAGAGGGCGTAATCCTGCGGCTGATCGCCGAGCGGGTTCGGGTCGTGGCAGAGGGTGTTGTCTTCGTAACAGAGGACGACTCCGGTATCCCGGAGGGACGAGAGGATGTGCTCGGTGGCGTCGATCACCTGATCGAGCGCCTTCCGACGCCCGTCCGGCGCGTCGAGATCATATCTGCCGAGGTGGACGATGAGGTGACGTGCGCCCATAAGGTGCGCTCGCGCAATCGCCAGTTCGAGGTGGATGAACGCGAGGTCGCGATCAGCCAGGCCCAGGTCGTACGGTCCATCCCACGGCGCGTGGTAGTCCGCGATGAGCCCTGCATCGTGCGTGCGCTGGCTGATCTCGCGGCACTGGCGAACCGAGTACTCCGCAGTGAAGAACTCGATACCGTCAAGCTGGAGGGCGACGCACCGCTCAATCGCTTCGGCTATAGTGCGGTGCGAGATATGGGCGGTGCTCAGGCCGAACTTCGCCGTGCCCATTTCGATGAACCCTTTCAGGTCGTAGAAGTGTGCGGCGCATGGGGCCGTGAGGTGCGCAGGTCGTGGTCGCGATGGATCGCCCTGCTGAAGGGGCTCGCGCGCCTCCCACGCGTGCACGCAGGCAGGACCACTGTCGGGCGTTCTCAGATGCTCGCGTCGGGAATCTCGAAATCGTAGCCGAAGTCGCTGTCTTCAAACTGGATAGAGTTCAGCTTATTCGGCAGGAGCGCCTGCCGCAGTGCGTCGACGACCCTCGGATTGAACTGCGTGCCGGAGTGCTCCATGATCTCCTCAATCGCCTGTTCCACGGTCCTCGGCTTGTTATACGTCCGCTTGGTCGTGATGGCGTCGAACGCATCGGCCACGCACATGATCGCCGATTCGATCGGTATCTCGTCGCCCCGCAGACCGTCGGGGTATCCCTTTCCGTCGTAGCGTTCGTGGTGCCATCGGACTACCTGGGCAATGTCGAAGAACTGATCCACGTTGCGAAGGATTCGCTCGCCGATCTCCGGGTGCTCTTTCAGCTGAAGATACTCGCGGTCGTCCAGGCGCGATTCTTTGCGCAGGGAGGTGTTGTAGACTCCGATCTTCCCAACGTCATGAAGCGTCGCCGCGATATGGAGCTTCCACAGGCGAGAAGAGTCGAACTTGAGGATAGCCCCGATCATGTCGCTCAGCTCGGCGACCCGCCGCGAGTGGCCACGGGTGTACTCGTCCTTCGCCTCGATAGCACCGACAATCACCTCGACGGTCTGCACTTGGCCCATGAGGAGCGAAGCTTCGAGTCTTCTGAAGTCTCGCTCGCGTTTCTCGGCCTCCTCCAACTGAGCGGAGAGCTCTCTCACCTTCTGCTGAAGCGCTTCTGTGTCGGAACTCTCCACCACGTCGTCCAGATGCAATCTCTTCACCACTTCGTCCCCCGAAGCGCATGGTCATGCCGCCCACCCCAGTAGCGTATTGGCCCCTATCCACTGAGAGTACATGGTTGGTGCATTTGCCGCAAGTTCTATCGATGGTCGCCCGTGCGCCGGATGGTACCATGGTTGCAGCCACCGCGAGTATATACGAAATCCGACGATGGATGTCAATAGATGTTTTTAAGTACGGCGCAGACCCTCGATTCCTTCGGAGCGGACCGGTCTGCCGACAGCAGGTTAGGTTCTCCTACCGAGCGGCCCCGGTGGACCGCGTGCGGCGCCCGCCGCGCGTTGTCATCATCGGGAAGGCAGCCGATATTTGGGATGTCTTCCAGCGTCATGGCAACGGGAATGGATGTCCGTCATATGCCCGATGTGCAGCCTCACCGAGGTCAGGGCCTCGGCGTGCTCGTCAAGCCCGCATCCGCTGACTGCAATCTTCGCTGCCAGTACTGCTTCTACCACGAGCGCGGCAACGACCCGTATGCTGCCGACGGCAGACGCCACGTCATGTCGGAGCACGTGCTCGACCGGTTCCTCGAGGAGTTCCTCCCCCTGGCCGGTCCGCAGCCGAACTTCGGATGGCAGGGCGGCGAGCCGACCGTTGCCGGCCTAGAGTTTTTCGAGCGAGTGATCGAGCGCCAGCAGAGGTTCAAGGACCGTCGGCAGAGCATCGCCAACGCGCTCCAAACGAACGCGCTGCTCGTCGACGAGGACTGGGCACAGTTCCTCCACGAACACCGGTTTCTCGTCGGGGTAAGCCTGGACGGACCGGTGGAACTGCACGACCGCTACCGGTACGACTACGGAGACGACGGCACGTTCTCCCGGGTGATGAAGAAGATCGACCTATTGCGGAGACACGAGGTCGAGTTCAACATCCTCTGCGTGGTAAACCGCCTCACCGCCGCGAAGGCGGAGACCATCTTCAAGTTCTTCACGGAGAACGGGTTCCAATGGCTCCAGTTCATCCCGGCGGTTGAGCGCGATGAGAAGGGGCGCCTGACGCCGTTCTCCGTCACGGCGAGGCAGTACGGTGACTTCCTGTGCCGCATCTTCGACCTCTGGTGGCAGGATGGGAAGCCGACCGTGAGCGTGCGGATGTTCGACGAGGTGCTCGGAGTAGCGATGGGGCAGGTCCCCGGCTCGTGTCAACTGAACGAGGTCTGTGGTGGCCTGTACGTCGTCGTAGAGTACAACGGCGACGTCTACCCGTGCGATTTCTTCGTCGAGGATCGGTGGCGGATGGGCAACATCGTGGAGACCCCACTGGAGGAAATGCTCCGTGGCGAGGCAGTCCATCGCTTCACCCAGCTCAAGCCGAACGCAAGCGGTAAGTGCCAGGCGTGCCGATTCCGGGGCGTCTGCCACAACGGTTGTCCCCATTACCGATCCCTCGGCGATGGCACGTTCCTCGACCTCGACTACCTGTGCGAGGGATACTACAAGTTCTACAGCTACGCACTTCCGAAGCTCGCCCGATTCCGCCTCGGCGCACCAGTACACCAACCGATGCACCCACGCGGGACGGAGGACACCTCGGGAGAGCCGCTACCGCCGTCCTGAGCACCCATCCGACCGTCAACGAATGCCATCTCAAGCGAGCGGTTGGGACACCTTCGAGTGTGTCGGGCACCGGCATTGACGGACGGGTCGTACACTTGATTTCCCGGAGCCGCGCGGGGCTGTGAGCCATCCCCCTCGTCCCTTCTGTTTCGCGGTGGCGATACCGTATCATTTGGTACCAGTGCACGTTCGCCCCCCAGAACGGGGAAGTGGGCTATACCATCGTGTCCGCGCCGAGCTTCGTCAGGTCCCCGTCCAGGTCGGGATCGTCGACCGTGTTGAAGAGGGTCTTGAACGAGCCACAGAGATTGAAGCACAGGCGGCAGCCGGTGCAGATATCGGAAGATGCGGTCAAGCTTCTTCTTGAGGCCGCTTTCGTCCCAGTAGACCGTGTCGTTCGGGTTGTAGCTGAGACCGTCCGTGGGCGCTTGCTTCGGTGTAAACTGGTCCGCCTCGGTGGAAACTGGGGAGGAGTTTGCAGCAGTGTCGCCTAACGTTACTGGCACAAAAGAAACCTAATAGGATTTAGGACTTTAGTCGTTTCTGCCATGTTAAGCGAAGTGCCAACCACTCCTTCATGGTTTAATATTGAAAGGTTGAAGAAAGAAATTATCAGTCAGCGGTGCTGGATTTATCTTAAGATGTTTGCACATGGCTTTGAACAAATCTAGAAGTTTTTGGTTTGCGAGATCTGTCTTCTGAGCACCCATAGTAACTTCATGGAATGCTTTCAGAGCAACAAGAACATCCTGAGAATCATAAAATGTCACAAAGACTTGATTTAGAGCTTCCGTGAACAATTGTCCCCGTAAATCATTACGATTCCCCAAAAGCTGCTGAAGGACCTGGTGCTTTGCCCGCCTGATTTCATTCCGCTGGTGATACCAGGTAGAAATTCCAACACCGAGTAAACCTGAAAGAAGTGACGATATTAAAACGACCATGGCCTGTTGAGGCATCGCCTCATCCTCCTTCTCGTGTGCTGTGGCGTCCCCGCCGGTGTCTGCGACCATGCACCGGCGTTATCGAACTAAGAAGGTGCGTCCGGAACGTCCTTCCTGACAACCACCGGATTCTTCGCTTCGCCCAGGTATCATGTACGCGGTCATGGGCGGGCACACGCGGAGGGATCCTGCCTACGTACCAGCAAGCGCAAGCGGCGTCCCTCGCCCAAGCAACGGTGGGGACGTTCACCTCAACAGGTGCTAGGACCAAGCTGTGCTTTCGTGTTATCTTTTCCTCGGCTTCGTGCATCCGTCCGTGCGCTACATAGCAACCCATCCACACCGATGTTTCCCTGAAACACATCCGCTGGTCAGGCCGAGAAGGGAATCAGTATGCCGGCTTCTGCCGTTTCGACCGAACGTCTCATCGAAGCGCTTCACGCACTGGAAGAGGGTGACCTTTCGTACCACATCGAGCCCCACCCGGCGGACGACCGGGAGGTGGCCGATCTGATCGCCGCATTCAACCGGATGGCCGATGCCGTCACCGCCCGCGAGCGGTCGCTCCGAGGGGCAAACGAGCGGTTAACCCAGGTGAACCACACCGAGCTCGACATGCTCGGCTTCGTCTCGCACCAGCTCAAGAACCTCATTGCGCCGTGCCTGCTGAACGCCTGCGCGCTCCTCGACGGACTCATGGGTGAACTGAGTGAGCCGCAGCGGAAGGTGGTCACCTCTATCGTGCGGAACATTGAATACGCCGACGAAATGGTCCGCCGGTTCCTCGATCTGAGCCGCATCGAACAGCCCGACCAGCGCGTCGAACCGCAACGGCTCAACCTCATGGCGGACATCGTCGCTCCAGCGCTCGACCGGGTGGAGCGCCCGATCCGCGAGAAGAAGATGAACATCGAGAAGCGCTGGCCCGACGGCGATGTGACCGTCAACGCCGACCCGCAGCTCATGCGCGTCATCTTCGATAACCTCATCGGCAACGCGCTCAAGTACGGGCGCGAGGGTGGAATGATCCGCATTCGCGGAAATCACCGCGCCCACGAGTACGAATTCGGCGTCTGGAACGACGGCGTTGGGATCCCGAAGAGCAGGCTCAGCGAACTGTTCCGCAAGTTCCACCGCCTCAATCAGGCAAACCTCCCGAAGCGGCGTGGCTCCGGTCTTGGTCTCTACGTCACGAAGACGATCATCGAACGGCATGGAGGAACCATCCGCGCCGAGTCGGTCGAAGGCGAATGGGTCGAGTTCGTCTTCACGCTGCCGAAGCCAGACTGATCCGTCGCACCGTTGCCCCGCCGCATCACTCCTCCGAAGTTCTTCGGCACCCCCGGTATCGGTCTCTCTTGCCGGAGAAACGCAATGGCCAGCCGACGACGCCACCTGAACGTCCTCCTCTTTTTCACCGACCAGCAGCGATGGGACACCGTCGGGGCGTACGGCAATCCGATGGGCTTGACGCCGAACCTGGACCGAATGGCGGCGCGCGGGACAGTCTTCCAACAGGCATTCACCCCTCAGCCGGTGTGCGCACCGGCGCGCGGGTGCATCCAGACCGGACTGTACGCCAGTGAGCACGGCGTCTGGCGGAACGCGATCCCGCTTCATCCGGACACGGTGACCATCGGCCACCGCCTCCGAGTGCACGGCTACGAGACCGCCTACATCGGCAAGTGGCATCTCGCCGGTGCCGAACACGGCGCGGTTCCACCGGATCACCGTACCGGGTACGACTACTGGCTCGCCTCGAACACCCTCGAGTACACCTCGCGGCCGTACGATGTAACCATGTTCGGCTCGGACGGACAGGCCGTCCGACTGCCAGGCTACCGGGTTGACGCGCTGACTGATGCGGCGCTCGCTTACCTCGAACGGCGTTCCTCGAACAAGCCGTTCTTCCTCATTCTATCGTTCATCGAGCCGCACCAACAGAACGACCTCGAGAAGCTCTGTGCTCCTGACGGCTATGCCGCCCGCTATGGCAATCCGTCGTACGTCCCGTGGGACCTCGTCGGCACGGGCGGTGACTGGCGACGGGAACTTCCCGACTACTACGGCATGGTCAAGCGGCTCGACGAGAACCTCGGCAGGCTCCTTGGATCGCTCGACCGACTCGGCCTCTCGGAGGACACCGTCGTGCTGTTCTTCTCCGACCATGGGTGTCACTTCCGTACGCGTAACGGCGAATACAAGCGCAGCCCGCACGATTCCTCGATCCGCATCCCCCTTGTGGCGCAGGGGCCGGGGTTTGACCGGGGTGCGGTCGTCTCGCAGCTCGTGAGCCTCATCGACATCCCGCCGACGCTGCTTGACCTCGCCGGAGCCTCGATTCCCGCCGCGCTCCGGGGCAACAGCCTGCTCGGTCTGTTCGACGAACGGGCGATGAGGTGGCAACGGGACGTGTTCGTTCAGGTCAGCGAGGCGGAGGTCGGGCGTGCGCTCCGGACGGAGAGATGGCTCTACGCCGTCCATGCGCCGGACAAGGTCGGTTGGAAAGACCCGGCGAGCGACCGGTACGTCGAGCAGTTCCTCTACGACCTCGAAGACGACCCGTGGCAGCAGGAGAACCTCGTTGGGAGCGGGGAACATCGGGCAGTGCGCGAAGAGATGCGCGAGCGGCTCGTCAGACGGATGAGGGAAGCGGGAGAGCCAGAGCCGCGAATCGAGCCTGTCCCGACCCGTGTCGTCTTTTAGAGCCTATCTCATACGGATTCAGGATAATAACGCTTCATGATCGACGTAGGGGCGAGGTTACCTCGCCCCTATATGTCCAACGTTACGGTCTCTTGTACGGGCCCTGCTTGCTGCGTCCCTGCCACGCATGGGTAAAGTTTGTAAGTGGAATCCGTATGACATGATCCCAACGTGAACGTAGGCTCCTAAGGGCAGGCCCCGTGCCTGTCCTCGCACCTCACCGGCGGATGGCGACGGTATCTCCATGCCGGATTGTAGGCCCATTGAGGACGATGACGACGCGATGTCACAGATGACCGAGCCCGTACCGGTGACACCACCGTACGTGGAACCAGGATCGGCGACAGCCGGCGAGTTCACGGTCACGACGGTCCTCCTCGGCCTCGTCATCGGCGTGGTCATGTGCGGCGCGAACGTCTATCTCGGCCTGTACGCCGGGATGACGGTCTCGGCTTCGATTCCGGCGGCGGTGATCGGCATGGGGGTCCTGCGGCTGGTCCGAAAGAACAGCGTGCTCGGCGCCAACATCGTCCAGACCATCGCAAGCTCCGGTGAATCGCTCGCGGCGGGGGTCATCTTCACCGTTCCGGCGCTCGTGCTCGTCGGCGCGTGGAACGAGTTCGCGTTCTGGCCGACGACGATCATTGCCGTTGCAGGCGGGCTGTTGGGCGTGGTGTTTATGATCCCGCTCCGGCGGGCCCTCATCGTCGAAGACCGGGAACTGACCTACCCGGAGGGCGTTGCGTGTGCAAGCGTGCTGCAGGCCGGAACTAAGTCGGGCAGTTCGGGCCTGGGCGTCATCCTCCGGGGGCTGGGGATCGGTTCGCTCTTCAAGCTTGCCGGGACCGGGCTTGGTCTCTTGCGCGGCAGCGTCGAGCACGCGACGAGGATCGGTGGGCGGGTGCTCTTTTTGGGGAGCGACATCTCGCCCGCGCTCGTGGCGGTTGGTTACATCGTGCGGCTGGAGATCGCCGCGCTCGTGTTCATCGGGGGAGCCATCGGCTGGCTGATCGGGATACCGTGGCTCGGTACGCCGCCAGAGATGGCGGATGCCTCCTCCCTCGATATCGCGTGGGGGCTCTGGTCGAAGCAGGTGCGCTACCTCGGCGTCGGCGCGATGATCGTCGGCGGAGTCTGGTCGATCATCACGGTCCGAAAGGGGATCGCATCCGGCATCCGAGGGCTGGGCCGGGCGTACAAGGCCAGTTCGCGGGAACAGGTCGCTCGCACCGAGCAAAACATGGGCCTCAGGTCGCTGTTCGTCATCTTCGTCATCTGCGTGGCGCTCACCTTCGGGCTCTACAAGCATCTCATGGGCGCGCTCGGAGAATCCCTCCTCACGACCCTGATCATGGTCGTCGCTTCGTTCTTCGTCGTCGCCATCGCCAGCTACATCTGCGGGCTTGTCGGAAGCTCCAATAGCCCGGTCTCCGGCATGACGATCAGCGCGCTCCTTGGCACGGCGTCGCTCCTGTTGGTCTTCGGCTACACGGGACGCTCGGCGATCCTTGCGACGCTCGGCGTGGCGGCGGTTGTCTGCTGCGCCGCCTGCTCGGCGGGCGACATATCCCAAGACCTCAAGACTGGCTACCTTGTCGGTGCGACGCCGAGGCTCCAGCAGTGGGGCGAAATTGTGGGCGCTATCGTTCCGGCATTCATCATCGCGCCCGTGCTCACGCTTCTGCACCGCTCGTACGGCATCGGGACTGGTCTGAAGGCCCCGCAGGCGACGCTCTTTGCCAGTATCGCCGAGGGGATCTTCGGCGACGGGCATCTCCCGTTCGACATGGTGTGGTACGGCGTCGCGCTCGGCATCGGGATCATCGTGCTCGACCTTCTCCTCAAGCGTTCCGGCTCCCGCTTTCGGCTCCACCTCATGCCGCTTGCGGTGGGCATCTACCTGCCACTCACCCTTTCCGTGCCGATCCTCCTCGGCGGGGTTATCAGGACGCTCGTGGACCGCGCCGCCGGACGACGACAGGACGAGGGACAGGCCCATGACCCCGGCATCCTCTTCAGCTCCGGGCTCATCGCGGGCGAGGCGATCATGGGGGTCGTGCTCGCCGTCGTCATCTACCTCGGCATCACCCTCCAGATCAGTCTCTTCGGTCCGCTCGCCGGAGATCTCGTCAGCGTCGCCGCGCTTGCGGCGCTGGCGTATCTCCTCTACCGGATCGCTCGAAGGCAGCCCTGAGCCGCTCCGGTGGTACATCCTGCCTTGCGCCTGTCGAACTCCTTCCCGTACGTTCTTCAACGATCCACCGGCTTCCGGTGCATCCTCAGAACGTGTCCCGGCAGCACCGGGACGCCATTCCGAGCGCCAGGGAAGTAGTTCGCGGTCAACTACCCAGTTTTCGTGCACACTCTGAGATAGGCTCGAACGGTTCTCATCTCGCGGAGTTCTACCATGTCACAGCTACGGGTCGGCATGTCCGGTGCGCGTCGCTCCGGAGCGTTCATGAACGCGTTCAATACGGTCAGTGAAACGAAGGTCGTCGCCTGCTGCGACCCGAACCCAGACAACCTGAAGGTGTTCTGCGAACGATGGAAGGTGAAAGGGTACGCCGACTTCGACGAGATGATCGACGCAGCGAAGCTCGACCTTGTCGTCGTCGCCTCGCCGATGCAGTTCCACGCGCCTCAGGCGATCACCGCACTGAAGGCAGGTGCGCACGTCCTGAGCGAGGTGCCGGCGACGGTGAGCCTCGACGAATGCTGGCAACTCCTGGCGATGGTGAAACAGACCGGGCGGAAGTACATGATGGCGGAGAACTACTGCTACCAGCGGCCGGTCGTGCTCGTCAAGGCGATGGTGGAAGCGGGGCTGTTCGGCGAGCTGTACTACGCGGAAGGTGCGTACATCCACGACGTGCGGAGCATGCACAGGAACCCCGACGGCAGCCCGACGTGGCGCGTCACGTGGCAGGTCGGGCGGAACGGATGCACCTACCCGACCCATTCGCTCGGCCCGTGCATCCAGTGGATGAAAGAACGAGTGAAGTTGATCACCTGTCTCGGCACGGGGGTGCACACGGTACCGCATTACGTAAACGAAGACACGACCATCATGCTCTGCAAGACCGAGCAGGACCGCCTCATCAACATCCGGCTCGACATGGTTTCCAACCGCCCGCACGTCGGGAACTACTATGCGCTTCAGGGGACGAAGGGCTGCTTCGAGGCGGCGCGCGCAGCGGGAGAACAGAACCGGGTCTGGCTCGAAGGATACGCGAAGGACTCGCAGACCTGGCAGCCGCTCTCCGAGTTCGAGGAGAAGTTCATGCCGCAGATCTGGCGCAACCCACCGGAGGAGGCCAAGCGCGCCGGGCATGGCGGCGGCGATTACTTCGTCGTCCGGGAGTTCGTGGACAGCATCCTCAATGACGCGAAGCCGCCCATTGATATCTACGATTCGCTTGAGTACACCGCGCCGGGGTTGGTATCGGAGACGTCCATCAACCAGGGCGGCGTGCCGCTGCCCGTGCCAGATTTCCGGGTGGGGTGAACGTTGCATCACCGTACATAGGGGCGCAAGGCCTTGCGCCCCTATTCAGAGCTCTTCCGAACCGCATCATGGAATCCGCAAGAAACCATCTCGTGAGGCTTCCGTGACTTCCGAAGAGCGCGTCCTCGCGGCGTGCGCGTTCCGACGACCCGACCGTATCGCCCGGTTCGATTCGTTCTGGGAGATGCCGGAGTCGTGGCGCGGCCTGGTCGGCCCGGCGGAAGAGCTGACGGATATCTCTATCTGGGCCGGTGACGAGACGATCCTGCCGACGCAGGCGCGCCATGTCAGGGAAGAGGGCGGCTGGATATACGAGCGGGACGGGTGGGGCAGGCTCGTGCGGAAGCGCCCCGGCGCGTATTTCGTTGAGACGCTCGAAGTGGCGATCCCGGACGGCGCCGACCCCGACTCGGTTCGGTTTGACTCCCCCACGCTCGAAGCGCGTTACCTCATGGGAAGGAACACGTGGGCGGAACTACTCGAGGCGCTCGAAAGGGGCAAGCAACGCTTCTGCGTGTTCGCGAAGACCGGCGGACCATTCCTCAGGACGACGTTCGTGCGCGGCGAGGCGCAGTTCCTCCTCGACATCGCTCAGGACCTGCCGCTCGCCCGCGTCCTTGCGGAGAAGGTGGGCGAGCACCTCACCGCGGTCGGAGTCGAGGAGATCAAGCGGTGGTCGCTCGGAGAGACGGGCATCTGGGTCTACGACGACATGGCGTATAATGACAGCCCCCTCTTCAGCCCGAAGGCCTTCGAAACCATCTTCCTTCCCGCCTACCGCCGCATGATTCGGGCGTACAAAGCGGCGGGTGCGCGCTACGTCTTCCTTCACTCGGACGGGAACGTCATGCCCTTCCTCGATATGCTCGTGGAGGCCGGGATCGACGGTCTGCACCCCATCGAGCGCCGCGCCGGGATGGACCCATTCCTCTTGAGGAGACGGTACCCCCGTCTCATCCTCGCCGGTGGCCTGTGCAATACCGAGGTGCTCCTCAACGGTCCGATTTCAAAGATCAGGGACGAGACGCGCCGGCTCATCGACCTCGGGCGCGACGGCGGGGTCATCGTCGGCACGCACTCGATCAGCCCGGAAGTGCCGGTAGAGCATTTCCTCGCGTACGACGAGGTGTGCCGCACAGAGGGGAACTTTGCCGCCCTTCGACCTGTTTGAGGGAACCCTCACCTCCGGCTTAGAGCCTATCTCCGTAGGCTACTTCACACGGATGTCATGCTGAGCGAAGCGAAGCATCGGGTCCCTGCACAACGAGATTCTTCGCTTCGCTCAGAATAACGTTCTTACCGACTGAGATAGGCTCTAAGCCTGCAACTGCCCGACGAGGTCGCTCAGGCGGACGATTCCCCCGTTCCTGCAATACTCGTAGAGGTCGTCGACGATCTTCGGAGCGGCCCACGGATCGACGAAGTTTGCCGTGCCCACCTGCACCGCCGAGGCCCCAGCGAGCATGAACTCCACCACGTCCGTCGCCGTCATGATCCCGCCGATCCCGATGAGGGGGATGCTCACGGCACGATGGGCCTTCCAGACCATGGCGAGGGCGACCGGTTTGATCGCCGGACCCGACAACCCCCCGGTCACATTGCCGAGCACCGGTCGTCGGCGTTCGGCGTCGATGGCCATACCGACGAGGGTGTTGATGAGGGAGAGGGCATTTGCCCCTCCCGTTTCCGCCGCCTTCGCGATCTCGACGATGCTCGTCACGTTCGGGCCGAGCTTGGCGATGACCGGCAGGGGGCAGACCCGTTTGACCTCCCGGACGACTTCTTCGGTGAGCCGGGGGATGGTCCCGAAGTCGAGCCCACCCGACACGTTCGGGCACGAGAGGTTGAGCTCGACGGCGGCGACGCCCGGCTCCGCGCCCACCCGTTCAGCAAGCTCGACGAAGTCCTGCGTGTCTTCTCCGGCGACGTTGACGATGAGTGGGCAGGAATGCTTCCGCAACTCCGGCAGGTGCTCACTGATGAACGCGTCAATGCCGGGATTGGCAAGGCCGATGGAGTTGAGCATTCCGCCGGTCGTCTCCGTGACACGGGGCGGCGGGTTCCCGGCGCGTGGCTTCTTAGTGATCGTCTTCGAGATGATGCCGCCGAGGCGCGAAAGGTCATAGAGCCGGGCCATCTCTTGCCCGTACGCGAATGTCCCGGAAGCGACGAGGACCGGGTTGGCAAGGGCCAGACCGGCAAACGAGACCGATAGGTCAGGCTGTTGAGCGACCTGATCGTTCATCGGAACAGCTCTCTTCCGTGCGGCGTTGGTCGGTGGATTGACCGTACAGCAAGAGTACCGTGCCCGCCTCCTCGGAGCAACGCGTACGACGCGAACGCGCAACGATCGGGGTGGCCACGCATTCACGTGCGGTGAGCCATTTCGTATCCTTGACAGAGCTTCACCTTGCCTGATGACGGTGCTGCGGGCGAAGGTAGACTGGTATTCCACGTGCACCTACCGCATGAGAAGTCCGCCTCGCTCGCTTCGGGGTGCAAAGGTCCGGCTCAGGACAACGCCCGTTGGCTGCCAGGGCGGGTGACAACGTCTCTCGGACATTCCCCGTCGCCCTTTGCCAGTTGCGGCCCGCGGGTGAGAGCAAGGCGAATGTGGCGATAGACCGCAGGAGGTTCACATCCCATCCGATAGCTCGGTGATCCTTGTTACTGGTGCGACGGGGTACATCGGTGGGCGCCTGGTGCCTCGCCTGCTTGACGCCGGCTACCGTGTGCGCGTGCTCGTGCGAGACCCGTCGCGGCTCCAAGGGCGAGAATGGCTCGCGCAGGTCGAGGTTGCTGAGGGCGACGTCCTGCGACCGGAAACCCTTCCTGCTGCGTTGAACGGCGTGACGGCTGCATACTATCTCGTCCACAGCATGGGGGCTGCCGCGGATTTCACCGAACGCGACGTGCGTGCCGCCCGTGCGTTCGGCAACGCTGCCAGCGCGGCGCAGCTCAAGCGCATCATCTACCTCGGTGGCCTCGGCGACCAAGCGAGCAATCTCTCTCGGCACTTACGGTCACGGCAGGAGACCGGCGTGGCACTTCGGGAGTCGGGCGTGCCGGTCACGGAGTTTCGCGCCGCGATCGTTGTCGGCTCAGGCAGCATCTCGTTCGAGCTTATCCGCGACCTCACCGAGCACATGCCGGTAGTGTTCTGCCCACGCTGGGTGGAGACACGGGTGCAGCCCATCGCGATTCGCGACGTTCAGAGCTATCTCCTGGCGGCCCTTACCACGCCTGAAAGCGCCGGGAAGATCGTCGAAATTGGGGGCACGGACGTACTCACCTATCACGACATGATGATCGCGTACGCCCGCGCACGCGGGCTGCGCCGGGTCTGGGCCGTCATGTCCTTTCTCACGCCTCGTATGTGCGCCTACTGGGTGCACTGGATGACCCCCCTTCCACCGATGATCGTACGGCCTCTCATCGAGGGGATGATGAACGAAGTCATCGTGCGTGACGATGCCGCTCGCAAGCTCTTCCCCCAGATACAGCCGATTGGCTACAACACCGCACTCGGCCTCGCTCTCGCGCGCCTTGAGGCCGGACAGGTCGAGACATCCTGGACCGACGCCCTCTCCACAACCCTCGGCGACAGCGCCCCGGTCAAGCTTACTGAACAGGAGGGGATTATCGTCGAACAGCGGACCGTACGCGTCGCGGCGACGGCACACGACGTGTTCAGCGTGTTCATCGGCCTTGGTGGCGCGAGAGGATGGCTTTACGCAAACTGGCTCTGGCGACTTCGGGGAATACTCGACCGGGTCATCGGCGGAGTGGGTTTCCGTCGCGGGCGGCGGCATCCCGACGAACTTCACGTCGGGGACGCGCTAGATTTCTGGCGCGTGGAGGTTGTCGAGGAGGACCATCTTCTGCGGCTACGGGCCGAGATGAGAGTTCCGGGCAGCGCGTGGCTTCAGTTCGAAGCCGACCCACATCCCGACGGCGGTGCCCTGCTCACACAGACCGCGTTTTTCACTCCAAAGGGGTTGACCGGGCACATCTATTGGTACTTCCTGTATCCCATTCACGGCCGCATTTTCCGTGGCATGATACGGGCCATTGGGCGCCGCGCGGAAAGGACAGCCCGGACACCGGGGCGAATGGAGGCCGCGTGATGGCATTGCTGGCTGGTGTGGACGGTTGTCGTGGAGGTTGGTTCGTCGTCCTGTGCGACGAGGGGAGCGGCGACACCTCTCATCGCGTCGTGCGGGACTTCGCCGCCGTGCTCGATCACGTCCGAAACGCCGCAATGACCGTAGTTGACATGCCCATCGGCCTTCTGGACGAGGCAGAGCCGGGCGGTCGCACGTGTGATCGGGAGGCGCGGCGGTTGCCTGGGGTACAGGGGTGCACCGTCTTCTCCCCTCCTGTAAGAGCGGCTCTTGAGGGATGGCGCTGTCGCCCTGCGCGGGACAGGGCGGCGTACGACGCCGCGAATAGGGCGAACAAGGAGAGCTCGCACCACAATATCGGCATCTCTATCCAATGTTTCAGCCTGTTTCCAAAACTGCGTCAAGTTGATGACGAAATGACTCCGGATCAGCAGCGGCAGGTCAAAGAGTCACACCCGGAGGTGGCCTTCGCCCTGCTCAACTGCGGGACGCCGCTTCCGTGGAACAAGCACACGAAAGAAGGACGAAACGACCGTCGCACGCTCCTCCTCGATGCCGGGCTTCCTGAGGTGGAGAGGATTTTGGCGGAATACCAACGTGACAAACAAGTTGCCGAGGACGACATCCTCGATGCCTACGCGCTCGTCCATGTCGCCCGGCGTATCCTCGGCAGCGAGGCCGTGTGTTTGCCGGAAAACCCTCCGACCGACAAGCGTGGGCTTCGTATGGAGATCTGGGGCTGAACCGTCGCCTCCGGAGAGGGCAGCGACGGTCGAGCGGAACACACGAGCTCGAAACGGTGTATATTCTGTGCGGTGTGGGGCGCTGTTTCGTGACGTACGGGGGAACTTGATCCCCTACTCCACAGTTCATAACCCCAAGGACGACGCTACTCATTTGTGTGGGTGGTGCTTAACGAGGCTTCCTGTGCGGACGCCGGGCGTCGGCAACGATGCTCGTCGCCGGTTCGGCGCTTTCCGCCCATGACAGAGGAGTGATAATCGTCCGATGGCAAGCAACGCAACCGGTGGTTCGAAGCTTGACGATCAGGCGCTCGAGGCGTATCTGCGCGAGGTACGGGACTACCCGCTTCTCACCCGTGAAGAGGAAGTCGAACTGGCGCGGCGAATCAAGCAGAGCGACCAGAAGGCGCTTGAGAAGCTGACAAGCTCGAACCTCCGATTCGTCATCAGCGTAGCAAAGAAGTATCAGAACCGTGGCATGTCCTTGCTCGACCTCATCAGCGAAGGCAACGTCGGACTCATGGAAGCCGCCTATCGGTTCGATGAAACGAAGGGCTTCAAATTCATCTCGTATGCCGTCTGGTGGATCAAGCAGGCCATCCTGAAAGCGCTCTCCGAGCAGTCGCGCATCGTACGGGTTCCGCTCAATCGCGTCGGCGACGCCCAGAAGGTGGACAAGCGGGTGAGCGCCCTCTGTCAGAGGTACGGTCGAGAGCCGACGGTGGAGGAAATCGCCGAGGCTGCGGAGATGTCGCCTGAAGACGTGGAGAAGGCGCTCGACATCTCACGTCCGCACCTTTCCCTCGACGACCCCGGCCATCAAGAGGGCGGGCGCACCCTGCTCGACACGATCCCGCTCGAAGATGAGGCGTTTCAGGAAAGCCCGTTCGAGCGGCGGTTCGGGATCGGCGTCGAGGAGACGCTCTCCGTGCTCGACGAGCGGGAAGCGGAGATCATCCGGCGCTACTTCGGTCTCGATAATCAGGACCCGGAATCGTTGAAGGACATCGGTGCGTCGTTCGGGATCACCCGCGAGCGCGCTCGACAGCTCAAAGAGCGCGCCCTTGCGCAGTTACGCAAGGTGCACCGAAAGGTCTCGTGACATACGGCACACATGAGCGTGCGACAGGCCCGGCGCGAGCGAGGATCGCGCCGGG
>Ga0315282_10001086_pt1 | contig 52361 bp, 39 predicted proteins | sample YL17G07_20_MG_FD_203693 | JGI IMG/M metagenome (GOLD analysis project Ga0315282, IMG submission 203693) | Sediment microbial communities from Yellowstone Lake, YNP, Wyoming, USA - YL17G07_20 | ecosystem: Environmental > Aquatic > Freshwater > Lake > Sediment | place: USA: Wyoming | collected...
CCCCGAAAGGACTGCCTCCAGGGCCTCCAGGTTCCCATGGACATCGGAAACGATGGCCAGCACGGCTCGCCTCGTCCTGTCAAGGAAAACGCCGCTCTACCCCCCACCCATGTGAGGGTGGTCACCCCAACTCTTGGCTCTCCATCCTAACAGACGCCCCGCCACCGGCGCAAATCAAAAAGGCGCCTGGACCGCCGCCCGCTTTGGAGGAGCCGGGGGCCATGTTTCATCTCTGACAGGAGGGTTCGAAAGCTGCACGCGGGATCTGACAGCCTATTCCCGGATTAGGCCGGCCCGCCCACATCTTGCAGGGCGTCACAGATTGCCCGGATGTTGGCAAGGGGCACGTCGGGGCCGCATTCCGCAGAGAGCATGAGGCCCCCGGCCGGCAGGTTGAGCCGTTCAACAGCCTCAAAGACGTGCTTCCTTATGCCAGCCGGGTCGAGGAACGGAAAGAGCTGGCGGTTCAGGTCAAGGTTCATGCACACCTTGCCCTTTGCTGCGCATTCGAGCCCGTCCAGGCCGTTTGCCCCGATCTGGGGATTGAGAATCGTCACGCCGGCCCGGATGAGATCGGGGATGATTTCGAGGATGTGGCCGTCCGTGTGCAGGTACACGTCCACTCCGTGCTCCGTGCAGAGCCCGAATATCCGCTCGAAGCACGGCCCGATGTACTTCCGCCACTTCTCCGGACTCATCGGAAGCGCCCTCTGCATCCCGAGATCGTCGCCAAAAGACATCATCTCGATCCCGCACTCGATGCTCTTCTCAATCACCTTCAGGTTGTACTGGAGGACCGCTGCGATCAGGCTCTTCAGCCGCGGCTCGTCGGTGGCAATGTCCACCATGAAGTTCTCAAAGCCGCGCAGGTAGAACAAACGCATGTACATGGACCCGTGAGACGCGCCTCCCCAGGCGAGCCGGCCCTCTTGTTTTGCCAGTTTGCAGTCCTCTCTCAGCCGGTCCCAATCCGGCCTGACGCCCCACCCGTCACCCTCGGTGATAGGGTCCGGAGCGTGCCATCCGCCGAAGCTCTCCCAGTCGTTCAGCGGGGCACCCACCATCATGCTGTCCAGCCCTTCCGCAATGTTCTCCCATGTGCATCCCCAGTTGTCTGTGAAGCGGCCACGCCTGTAGCGCTGGTCCCACACGACATCAAAGTTCGTCTTGCCCTGTCGGAAACCGGGAAAAAGCCTTGGATGGTCGAGCAGAATCTGCTCAAGGTGCTCCCGGTGTTTCCTCCATGTGGCCGGCAGGATACTCACGCTGCAAGGGATCCAATCGGGACCCAGAAAATGGGCGGCCCTCAAGTAGTTGCGTGCCCTCTCGTTCTTCCCTTCAATGCCGAGCATGGCCGGCCCTGTCAGATAATCGCAAGGTGCAGTCGGGCATTATAGCTCCGCGCACCACCTTCGCAAGGAGACACCTATGTAGCCGAAGGCAATGCGGGGGCACGCCGCCTCCAACTGCGCAAGTGCCCGTGTCTCAGGTTCGGCTGCCGTTGACATAGCCGGCTTATTACGCATAATGGACGCCTTCGTCGGCGCAAGCCGGACGCGAACCTCATCCGGGCAGAGGTCTTCAATGACGACAACGATACGAAAACGAATTGACGGCAACCGGCACCTGCTTGAGCTGCTCCAGGACGGCGAGGCGGTCAGCCAGCTCACCGTCCTTGACGCGACCATCCGAGTGCTCGGAACTCCCGTGCGCATGGGAGGAATAGCCGGCGTAGGCACCCGGCCCGAGCACCGCATGAAAGGCCAGGCGCGGCGCCTCCTCGAAGAAGCCGTTCGCTACATGACCGGCCTGGGTCACGACGTCTCGATGCTGTTCGGCATCCCCGATTTCTATGACAAGTTTGGTTTCCTTCCGTGCCTGCCCTCGCACTGCGTTCGCATTGCCACGCGGGACGCGGAACGCGCCGCGGAAAGCGCCGGCGGCTACAGCACGCGACCCATCCGCCAGGACGACTACAGCTTCGTAGTGCGCCTGTATGGTGAGGACAACCGCAACAGGCCGGCGGCCCTCGTCAGGGATGACCGCAGTTTCGCCGGCTTCCCCAAGGGGAGCGGCTTCCGCACGCCCGCGGCGTGCCTGATATTACAGGACGCCAAAGGCACTGGCGTCGGCTACGCCGCATTCGACGTCAGCCGGACCGACGTCACCGTCATAGAGGCAAACTGCGCCGACCCCCGCGCATTCCATGCCCTCCTGTATGAGTTTGCTAAGATGGCCGTAGACCGGCGGGCAGGCTACCTTGAGCTACAGATGGCCTGCGACCACCCATTCGTCCGGTTCGCGCGCCGCTACGGATGTGAGGTCAGGAGCACCTACGAGCGCATGGCCAGCGGGATGATGAGAATCCTCAATCAGCAGGCCCTGTTCAGGACGCTGCGTCCCGCCCTCAAGAAGCGCCTCGATGCCAGCGAGTTCAACGGCCGCAGCGTCAAGCTGACGATCGAGACCGATCTCGGGGCCACAAGGCTGCGCTTCGTCAATCGGAGCCGCCGCCCCGCCGTCCAAGGCGCCATAAGGTTAGGCCAGGACAGGCTGACCCAGATCATCGTTGGATACCGCCGCGCCGATGACCTGCTGACCGATAGCAGCATTGCTGCCGAGGGTGACGCAGTGGCGCTCCTCGGTGCGCTCCTTGGCGGGCAGGAGCCTTACGTGTGGAAGGCGGACTGGTTCTGAGAGGAGCCGCCTGCGCCGGGCGCATCAGGTGCACCCCTTGTCCTCGGCGATGCGCTCGATCTCCTCGCGGCCATAAAGCCTGCCCTGCCCCACGCCGGCACAGCGGCTCTTCAGGGCCTCCCAGCGCCGCCGGCTGCGCAGATGGTCCGGCCAGAACGGAAACGTGCGGCATTGGCTGGGCCGGACAGGATAGACGCTGCACCCCTGCGGAGTGAGGAGAACGCAGTCCCCGTTGGCAAGCTCCTTCAGGCTTACGCGCCACCACGCGCGCCGGCAGTGCCGCCGGGCGAATTCATCCGGCATCAGCCCCGCGTGCAGAGCCATGCGCACTATATCCTCGTCGGTCACCCAGACGTAGCCGGGCGGGCCTGTGCAGCACTGATTGCATCGCGTACAGGTGAACTGCAGACCGTCTGCATACCAGACCTGGTCCTGCTCGTTGCCTCGGTGGGATCGCATGTCGGACATATGGTGGGTGGCCCGGCCCTGAGGCCGTCTCACGCCGGGCTGCCGGCCGGCTCGGGATATCCGCCGGCAGCGGCCTCTCCATCCGGCCTTTTGGCGGCTTCGGGTCGCGCGGGCGCTTCGGCCTTCGCCTTCCGGCTCTGCTCCCTACGGGCGGCCAGGTCTTCCACCGAGGCACCATGGAAGAGGCTGTCAACATCCTCCGCGCTGAGGGTCTCCAATTCGAGCAGCGCCTCCGCCGTCTTCTGCAACTCCAGCCTGTGCTCTTCGCAGGTGGTGCGCGCCTCCTGATAGCAGCCCATCAGGATGACCCGCACTTCGTCATCTATCTTCTGGGCCATCTGCTCGCTGTGTTTCTTGACCTTCGTGATCTCATTGCCCAGGAAGACGTGCTCTTCTTCATCGGAGTAGCTCACCGGGCCAAGTTCAGTGCTCATGCCCCACTGGGTCACCATCTTGCGAGCCAGCGTAGTGGCCTCCTTGATATCGTTCGCTGCGCCCGAGGAGATATCCCCGCAGAACATCTCCTCCGCCACCCGGCCGGCCAGCATCATCGTGATGCGGCCCACGCACTCCCCTTTCTGCAACGTGTACTTGTCCTTCTCCGGCAGCAGCATCGTCAGGCCGCCTGCAATGCCTCGGGGAATGATGGTCACCTTGTGAAGCGGCTCCACGCGGTCGTCCAGCTTGGCGACCAGCGCGTGCGCCGCCTCATGGTAGGCGGTCCGCTTGCGGTCCTCGGGGCTCATGATGCGGCTTCGCTTCTTCTCGCGTCCGTAGCAGACCTTGTCGCGTGCCTCCTCCAGGTCCTCCATGGCCACGGACTCGCGTCCGTGCACCGCCGCCCTGATCGCACCTTCATTGACCAGGGCCTCCAGATCCGCTCCCGTAAAGCCGGGCGTGCCGCGTGCGACCCGGCTCAAGTCAGTCCCCTCGGCAAGGCGTACGTTCCTCGTATGGACCCTCAGTATCTCATCGCGGCCCTTCAGGTCCGGCAGATCTACCACGATCTGCCTGTCGAAGCGGCCGGGCCGTTGGAGCGCCGGGTCGAGCACGTCCGGCCGGTTGGTGGCAGCAATGACGATGACGCCCTCGTCCCGCGTAAAGCCGTCCATCTCGCTTAGAATGGCATTCAGCGTCTGCTCCCGCTCGTCGTGGCCGCCGCCAAGGCCGGTGCCTCGCTTCCGGCCGACCGCGTCTATCTCGTCCAGGAAGATGATGGACGGCTGATTCTGCCGGGCCTTGCGGAACAGGTCCCGCACTCGCGCCGCTCCCACGCCAACGAACAGTTCCACAAAGTCCGACCCGCACAGGCTGAAGAACGGCACGTCCGCCTCCCCTGCTATCGCCTTGGCAAGCAGGGTCTTTCCCGTGCCCGGAGCCCCGACAAGCAGCACGCCGCGCGGTATGCGCCCGCCTAACCGCCGGAATTTCTCCGGGTTCCTCAGGAACTCAACGATCTCCTGGACCTCTTCCTTCGCCTCGTCAACGCCCGCCACGTCGTCGAACGTCACGCCGGACTTCTCCTTCCGGGCGTACGCCGAACTGTTGCCCACGAACGGCATCCAGCCGTCGCGAGAGCTGACGGCCCGCATCTGCCGGTTGAAGAAGTAGATCATAAGCCCCACCAGGAGCAGGAACGGGGCCATTTGCAGGAGCAGCATCGGCACGACCCCGGGCGGCTCCTTCACGCTGAGGGCGTCCTTGGGGAGCTTGTTCGCCCACTCGCCCAGGCTGTCGTCAATAAAACCCTGCGTGAGGGCCACCCAGAACTGAGCAGGCGGCCCGCCGTCAACCTTGAGAATGCCCCGCGCCTTGGTGCCTTCGATGTGGAGTTCCTGTATCCGGCCGGCATCCATATAGCTGGTGAATTGTCCAATCGTTAGCTCGCTCTCGTGGGCCCTTTCCGACCTTTTCCACAAGAAGAACGCCACCAGCAACGCCCCGAGCACAATCGCCCAGACCAGCGCCTGGCGCCCCAGATTCGGCCGCGCCGGGCCCGGCGCCCCGGACTGGCCATCATCCGGAGGAAGTGGGTCCTTGGCTCTGTTCCTGTTCCCGCCCTGTTTCATCTTCCCTCGACCACCACGGCTTACCTCTACCCTACCACGGTTCCCGCATCTGTTCCACTATGCGCTTCGCCGTTTCGCGAAAAATAAGGTCGTGCTCGTTCACTTCCAGTGTCGGCGCGATGCGGACCTCCTCTGCGACTGTCTGTTCGGGCACAATGTCCGCCCCGGTCAGCCTGTCATACCATCTGAACTTGACGACTGCGGTCACCCGCGTCACGATAACCTGCACCTCCTTGGACTCGACAGCGGTGTGCAGCTTGAACTCCATCAGTTCGCCTGTCAGGATGCTGTCGGCCCGGTCTTTCGCCGCGAAGACAAGCGGGGTGCTCAGCTCCACTTCCTTCACGATGGCCTTCGTCAGGAAGACCTCGAATCCCCGCCAGAACGTGCGGTTATCGAAGAACTGCACGTATATACTCTTTATGTCGTCGCGGTAGAGGCTGCGTGAAGAATAGCCCGGGCAGCCGCTCCACGACACCAGACCCGCAAGCAGCGCTATCAACAAGCACAGCTTTCTCGTCAGCATCACGTCCTCCAGGCCCTCCGCAAGCAGCAGAAACTCTCAGTCCGTCCCGGGCGTCTTTGGAACCGGGGGCGTCCGCTCCACCCCCGGCAGCGCGAACTCCCTGACCTCGCCCCTGAGCGCCGCCGGAAGCTCCTTCTTGATGCGCTTAAGCTCCTCGGCCGCCAGCTTTGCCTCCGGCGACTCGGGGAATTGCTGAGCAATATACTCCAGGTATGGGACAGCCGCCCACGGCCTGCCGGCCACATGGATGTAGAAGAGCGCGATCTGCCAGTTGAGCGATGCGCGGTCGCCCCGGGCCTCCTCTATCCTCTTCCGCGCTTCCGGCACGCGGCTGTCCGTGGGGTACCGCTCCACGAACTCGCGATACTCCTGCTCCGCCATTTGGGACCGTTCCACGCCCAGGCTCAGACGCACCGCCAACTCCCACTCACAGTCGGCCACGCGGAACCAGGCATACGAGGCCCACTCGCTGTCCGGGAAGAGGTTGATGAGCGCCATGTATTCGGCCTGGGCGTCCTGAAAGTGCTCCGAATCGAACAGGGCGTCTGCCTTCTGTCTCTGCACCGTTGCGGCCTCCTGCCGGTTTTCGGCCGAGTTCACCAGGCGGTCGAAGAGCGCCATGCCGGCCTCTTTGTCCAGCGCGGTTTCCACATAGGCCGCCGTAATCTGGATTTGCCTCGCCTGGGCTGCGAGGGGACTGCCGGCATACTGCTTCAGGAAGGCATCCATGTCGTTGAAGGCTTCGGCGGGCTCCTCGCTGGCGACGAGGGCGCGCCCGATGGCCAGCCGGGCCTCCGGAATCCATGCGCCGCCAGGATCGGCCGCAATCAGCTCGCGCAACTGGAAGATGCCGGCGGCCCACTCGCCCGCCCCTATCAGCGCCAGGGCGTGCTTGCGCTTTGCCTCCGGAGTCTCCCGCGGGAGCGCGTCAATGTCCGTTTGGCCGGTCTGCGGTGTCCAGACCTCGATAGCCCGCGCTCCCGGCATGCCGGCGACCAACCACAAAACGAGGGCCGCCAGCAGCACGGTCGGAGCCTGGAGCAACCTCTGAGTGCCCAATGCCGCTCTCCTGAACGAACAGTGCAGGCGGATGCCTTGCGACAAAGCCGTATTCTAACAGAAGCCCAATGCCGTTGCACAGCCACGGGGTTGCCAGGACTCGGCCTTCCTCCAGGCATGATTCGGGCGTAGTAGGTACGTCATTCGAGCTTCATTCGTAGGGCCTATGTACGTCATTCGTGGCCTGTTCGAGGCGCTCTTTTCGCCGTTCGGGGGCCTACGGACGCCTTCCATGGCCTCGGTAGCGCCTTGAAAACGCCTCGAAATGACGGAACTCATTTGCCGTTAACCAATTAGATGGCAAAAAGGTTTCGTCTTGCAAAACGCATTTTTCGCAACTCAACGTTTTTCACCGCAACGGCACGACGCTGACGGCCCAAGAACGAAGCCCGACGGCGGCCGCTCGCTTTCACGCGATGGCCTCCTGTCACAACGATCATGGGCTTCGCCGCGCATATGCGGCCCGTCAGACGCGGCAAGCGTCAGACGGCCAGGCGTTACGCCTGGGCACGAGCCTCAGACCTCACGCCTCATGTCTATCACATACTCGTCTTGGGCATAGATGTCAAGAGGAATCCTGAAGTATGAACCCTCCTTCGTTCGCCGAGGCGAACTACGAATGGCCTGCGGGTCAGAAGGATGAGGTAGAAGCCCGGCGGCGGGGAGCTTACCGGAATGCAGCGCGGCGTCCGGGGTTCCGCCTCTTGCGGACCAGGGACACACTGCCGAGGGCAAGGAGGATTGCGCCCGCGGCGATAGCGGCCCAGCGGTAAGGCGCAGGCAACCCGAAGGAGGGCTGGTCTCCGGGGCGGGAAACGATGAGGATGGCGCCGTCCCAATGGCGGCCGAAGGAATAGAGGGTTGTCTTCTGGGAGCCGAGGGGCGGTTGTATCGTCATCACTTGGTTGGGGCCGGCCATCCAGACTACGACGAAGTGGTCGCCGTCCACGTGGGCGATGCCGGGCGCGGCGCTGGTGACGGCACGGAGGTCGTCGAGGCGGAGGCGGTAGGGGCGGGCTTTGAGGCCGAGGGCCGCGGCGGCTTTCGTGAGTCCGGCGAAGGAAGTGCCGGTCGGATAGTCGGTGCCTGCGGCGAGGGCGACCTGGTCAAGGTTGGCCGGGACGCCGAGCCACATTGCGCAGAAGGTGAGGCAGAGGGGGCCGCAGAGGTTCTCAAGCTTCTGCTTCTGCGTCAAGGGCTGGGCGGCCGAGGCAGTTGCCGGAGTGACCACCAAGGCGAGTAATACGATAAGAAGACTCACGGGGCGCTGACGGTCTGGCCCTGGCGGACGCGGGGCCGAGGACGAGGGGCTTTCAGCACAACGAAAATTCGACGACGAGGACGACGACGGGGACGAGCAGTGGTTTGGGCGCAGGTGATCCACATCTGCTATCCTGCCGATCTGCGGCGGCTGAGGAGGATGGCGGCGATGAGAAGAATGCTGAGGGCTCCGCCCCCGACCAGGAGCCAGGGGGAGAAGCCTGTGCGCGGCGGCGCGACGGCCTGGACGGGGGGAGCGGCGGGCGCCGGTGCAGCAGTAGGCCGAGGGGGCTTAGGCGTAGGGGTTTCCTTGCGCACTTGCTCGACGAACTTGTCCATGGCAGCGCCGCTGAGTGCGTCATCGCGCTGAGCCGGGGCTTCGCCACCGGAAATGTATTCGGCTCCCTTTATTCTGTCATAGACGGTCATTCCGGCAGGGAATTTCACTTCGAACACGGCCGGGTCAGTGGGCTCGTTGATCCGAACCTCCGTGGCTGTGTTAGATGAGGAACCGCGGACCCATTGGAAGTTCAGGTTCCAGGATTGGAGATGCCATCCCACCTTGTCGTCCTCGGCGTACCGCATGTCGGCCTCGAGTATAAGCTCGCCATCATCCTTGAGGTGCTGAAGTCTAAGGATGCAGCCGGGCATGTCCTGAGCGATCCAGCAACGGTACCGGCTACTTCCCCCTGAGCGAGTAAGCACGTCGATGACAGTGCAGGGATGGCCACTGTATTCATCATCTGCTACGATTGAAGCAGTCTCCGGGTCTCCCAATCCCAAGGCGGAGTTGAAGAAGCGGTAGGCGGCGAAAAGGGGCGTGTTGCCGTAATCTAGGTTTATGTTGCCGCCGTGGGTTATCATCCCATAACCGCTTGACGTGATGCTGTCTCTGCCCACGCCATTGACGAACGCTCCATCTGCAATGTACGGCCTGAAGCCTCGCTCCCTAACGCTCCAAATCATTCGGTTCGCATGATAGGCAGCATTATTCCCATCAATGGCGACGCTGATACTTGATTCAACCCTGACGTCCTCTGATGGGGCATCATAAGGTTCCCAGCCAACGTCCTCTCGGGCACTTACTATCGAACCCTTGGGATAGAAGACCCTGGAAGACCAAGTAGTCTTGACGGATTTCACAGCCTCTTCATAGGCCAGGACTTGTTTTACCACCCCGTGGTCGTCTTTGGCATTGGCGGGCCGGTACTGGACTGCAAGCCCAACAGCGCACGCTACAAGCGCAACTGGTATTGGCGCAAGAACAACGGTGGATGACATCACCTGAGCCCTCCGCATCGCCAGACTATACAGCACATGCCCGCTCTCGCACAAGAACTACCTCCCTACAGGACCCTTCCCGCGCTTTTGGCGGATGGATAGTCACCATTCGCCCATTGCGATTGGCCAAGATTCTCGCTATGGTCAACTCAGGCCTATGCCTTGGCTATTGAGAGCGCGGCGCCTTCCCCCCAGGTTCCCCAATGTAACAAATGTACCGCGGCTCATCATCACGAAGCAGGTCGCACTGATGAATGGTAATCGGGTGGGTGATGCCGCTGCATGTGCTTAGTCTTTGGCTCTGGCAATCCCTCGTTGTGTTTATGCAGTTGTCCCACTTAGCGCAAGTGCCCTCTGGGCCGTAAACATGCCCTTGGGCCTCTGTTTGACCGTACGCGTCTTGAGCCATCGTGGGCTGGTAGGCTACGACGCTTTGGCCCCCTGCGCTAAAGCAGTCCCATTGTTTGCAGCCCCAAGGCGTGCAGTCGCCTCCCCTCAGAGCCGCGGCAGCATTCGCCGGTAGCTCACTAAGGTTGGCGGAGGGCAAAACTCCAACGGCGACCATGATAAGACCCAAGAGCATACGGGTTGATGCTCTCATTCTTCTGACCTCCACTTCGATTCGTCAACGATAGTAGGTTTAAACCAGCGGCAAACACGGTGCGCTTCAGCACCAACCCTCCTTTCTAGGGGGCGGGGGGCCCTGTGGCGTACGCGCGCACGGGAAGCGTCAGCACGTACTGACGTCCCGAAGCGGTCTTGAGCTTGAAGTTCAAGAAGCCCTTAACCTGCCCTGCTTCAGTCGGATTAAGGGAGACATCGTACCTGTGGATTGAGGGCGATGGGGAATCGTGCCCCTGCGCCTTGAGCGACGCCGTGGTTCCCTCGATCCCCTCAACCGTGAATGCTTCCCCATGATGTGATTGAAGCGTAACGAGGACGGTCATCACGTCGCCTACGGTCACGGGGCCGAGGAGAACAGAGGAGGGAAGGGCATACAGGTCGTCCACGACGATGACCTTGATCGGCTCCGAACGGGTGACGAATGGGCCGGATGCCAGGACCGCCCGGAAACGGATGCGGCCTTGCAGGAGTCCGTACGGAGCGTCAGGTTTGATCCCGGCCGTGAGCCGGAACTTCTTCGCATCCCCTTCGATAGGCTGGATGCTGGCAGCAACTCCGTCGGGGGCTGACACCACCTCCATGGCCTGCACGGGCTGAGGAGAAAGGCATTCGATCTCGACGGCCTTCTCGGCCTTGTCGCCTTTCACCACTTCACCGAACGACAATGCGGCAGGCGCGAGCCGATAGGAGCCCTGCACCACGCACTTTGCGGACATCTTGAGGGGGATGTCCTCGCCCTGCGCCGTCTTGGCGATGCCGATGACGGCTTCAGAGAACTCCTTCGGCAGGGTCTCCCGAGCGAGTCCGGCCTCGAGATCAATAAACGCAGTGACCCTAGCTTTCTCCCCAGGGGCGAGCTTCAGGCTCTGCGGCTCGACCTTCGTGCAGGCGCAGCCGCCGTGAAGCGGGTTGACCTCAAACGTCTCCGCCTTGCTGTCGTTAACCAGATGGAACTTGATCTGAAAGTCATCCGTCTGATAGACGACGCCGAGGTCTTGATTCGGGTCGAGGCAGCGCACGCCTGGCACGAGGGCCTTTGAAGCATCCCAATCGGGCGCCTGCCCGCGGGCGCGGGCGACATAGACGCCGAAGTAAGTGCCGAAGAGGAAGATGACCAGTCCCAGGGCAGCCAGCGGCGGGATCCACCCCCAGGACCTCCCCGCTGCGGCAGGACTCGCTTGCGACTTCTCGTCCATCGCTTGCGCCTTCCCAATACCGGTAACAGTATACCCCCCCTCCAAGTGTCTGTCAATACATTTTTCGGCCTTTTAGCAAAAAAACCTGACGCGCGACGGGACAGAACGCCTGCCGTGGAGAGGGCGCAGAAGGAAGAGCACGAGCAAGAGCAGGAGAGTAACGTCTGTTGGGCGGATGCGCCCCTCTCCCTTCGATGCCGCAACCGCTTAGGGCGCTCTCGGGGCTTCCAGGTCGCGGACAAGTTCGTCTGCCAGGGCGCCGCTCAGCGCAATGTCGCCTGTCGCCGGCAGCGTGAATTCATGGGCCAACCGACGCTCGCCCGCCATCATCGAAAACCTGCCGTGGACCGGAACAACGCCGGATGACGCCCCCAGCAGGCCTGCGACTGGCTGATTGGCAAAGCTGCCCCCCTGCGAGAGCACGGCGGCGGTGCCATTGTCCATGGCTACGGAGGCCCCGGCAGTTCCAGGCACACGAAGGTTCGATAGGAAGTCAAGCACTGCGAGGTCGGGCGCCTGCGAGTCCGAGAGCCCGAGGGCGACGCCTCCTGTAGCCCCCGTCAGGCGGCCGTAAGCCGGCGCCGCATCGTCAGCGCCGACCTGCAGGACGGCGACCCGAAGCCCGGCGGCCTTCACGGTGTCTTCGACCTGGCTCAGTTCGTCCACATTGTCCCGGCCTGTCACGAATATCAGCAGCCCCGGGCCCTGCGCCCCGAAGCTTAGCGCGACGGCCTCGTGCAGGAAATCGCGCGTCCGGCGCTCACCGCCGTCGTCCAGCCGCCAGAGCGCAGCGAGCATGGCCTCCACGCGCAGGGGCACGTGCAGCGCAAGCCGGCCGCGTTCCAGCTTCAGCCCGCCGTCATAGGCGATCAGCGCGGTCGCGCAACCGGGAGGCAGGCAAGTCAGCAATGTCTCCACCGCCTCCTGCTCATAGGCCCGGCCGCCTGCGCCGAAGTCAGCCGCCGCGTCAACTGCAATAAAGACGCTGCTTGCCTTCCTGAGCCATTCGTCCGTGGGCGGATCGGGCCGCCATGCGGCCAGCGTCCGCACGCCTCCTGCCGTCTCGAACCGCAGCGCATCAACGCAATCCGCCCTTGCGAACTCGAACTCCAGCACAATGGGGACTGCGGCGTCCACGCGCTCCCGGGAGACAGTCCAGTCAACGCGCGCAGGCCGCTTCAGGCGGCAATTCATCGTCGGACAATCAAACGTTCTCAGCCCCCCTTCCGCTGAGGCGTTGACGTGCAGGTCGAGGCGGCCGATCTCGCCGCGCGTCCAGACCTGCGGGTTCACGCCCAGCGCGTAGAAACCGTTGCGCCCTCGGAGCAGACAGACTGCCACGGTGCGGCATGCGGCCGTTGCGCCGGACGCCAGCTCGACCGGCTCGGAAGTGACTTGAGCGAGGACGGGCGGCGGGAGGACGTCTGCCGCGCTCAAGCTGCCTCGCCACGGCTCGGCGCCGTCGTTCTGCAGCTCGGCGGAGATGGTCACGAGCGCCAGAGCGCCGCGCACCATGGCCGTGATGCTCAAGCCCTGCACCCGCACGCGGCTCGGCAGGACCGGCGTCTCGGGTGCCACTTTCACGGACGCGAGCTGGCGGGGCGACAGGCACCGGTCGCCGTATCTCTCAAGGGACAGGAGCCAATGGGCGAGTTCTCCCGGGCGCGCGCTCCGAGTCGGACCGGACATGTGCCGCTCGACCAGCATCGCGCACTGTCCGGCACTCAGCTTCGTCTGCTGCCCCTCCTCCCCTACCTCGATGCTGCCGGAGATGCAGCCCACCCGCAGCCGCTTTGGCGAGGCCACGGCGCTGAACTCGCCCTTGTTGCACACCACGGTGCCATTGGCCGAGACGAGCTTCACCGGGCTGCCCGCGCTGCCGTTGCAGCGTGCGTAGACTCGCCCCAAGAGGAGTTCGGCAAGGCCGGCGTCCGCCAGGCTGATGCCCGATATCGCGGGCAGCCACCATTCTACGCCCCCGGCTCGAAGCCTCAGCGCGGAATCCGGCCCGGTGCGCAACTGCACGCCGGGCGGCAGGGGTTCACGGGGGCCCGCCTGGTGCCATTCCGACGACCCGGGCGTCCGGACCTCCACCGTCCCCGAGAGAAGAGCCACTGCCGCAACGTCGGGCACAGGCGCGCTCTCGCCACGGAAGGCCACGAGAAGCCCAACCGTGAGCGCAACGAGAACGAGCATGACGCCGACAACTATCAGGACCTTCTTGTGAGCTGCGAGTTCCGGGGTCGGGTCAGCGGGGGCGCGGGTCGGTGGAGTGCCGCGCGCCAGGGCCTCCTGAACGCCCGCAGCGAGCATCTGGGCCAGCTCGCTCGGGGGCTCTACGGGCTCCATCGAGCGGATCTCATCGCGCACCCGCAGGCAGGCAGCCTCATGGCGGGCGCACGCCGCGCAGGCGCGCAGGTGCTCGGCGAGCTCAGGGCCCGCTTCGCGGTCAGGCTCGCCGAACAGGCGTTTGACGAGCAAGACGGAGGCCTGCTTACAGTTCATCCGGTGCCTCCGCGGGTTTGAACAGATCGGCGCTCGCCAGCCGAGCGTAGGCCCTGGCAAGGCACTTCCAGGTCCGTTCTACGTCGAACCGGCAGGCCCTCGCGGCCTCCGGCACCGGCAGGCCGGCTACCGTCACGAGGAGAAAGGGTTGTCGCTCGGCGGGCGTGAGTTCGGCAATCAGGAAGAACAGCTTTGGGCGGCGCGAAGCGTGCGCCGGGCGTTTCAGGTCATCCAACAGCTCTGCGAAGCCGAACGGCGCGGGGTGAGTGGCGGGCACCCAGTTCTGCGTGGCGACGGCGTACAGCCAGCCCTTGAAGGATGCAAATCCGCGAAATGGCCGGCGATACGCCGACAGGAGGGCCCACGTATCGCGGGTGCACTGCGCGGCCACGTCCTGCTTGCCCGTGCTGAGCAGCAGGTACCAATAGAGGGCGCGCGAGTAGCGGCCCATCAGGGCGTTAAGCGCAGCGTCGCTCGCCGCAGCGGCGAGGCCCTGCCCGCCGGCAGAGCTGTCAGCGGCAGCGAAGCTGCCGGCGGCAGGAGACTTGCCGGCGATGAATGCCGCCCATAGCTCCTCGTCGGACTTGTCTTCCAACTCCTGTGGAGCCGCGCGTCCTGACATGCCTGTCCCCTATAGAATCGCCCGCGCATTGTAACCGGCCGCAGCGTCATCCTGCCAACCCCGGTCCGGCGAGCCGTTTCGCGTGAAAACGCGCGGGGGCGCGGATAGAATGGGCGGCACCCCCCAGACGGAGGCAGTCAGATGCGCGTAGGGATCGGTTACGACATCCACAGATTCGGTGCGAACCGCCCGCTCAGGATCGGGGGGATCGAATTTCCGGGCGAGCGCGGGCTTGTGGGTCATAGCGACGCCGATCCCGTGATGCATGCCATCGCAGACGCCATATTGGGCGCCGCCGGGCTGGGGGACATCGGCGAGTATTTCCCGGACACGGACGCACAGTGGAAGGACGCCGACAGCGCCGCAATCCTTGCGGAGACGATTCGACTGGCTGCGGAGCGCCGCAACCTGGTTTGCCTGAATGTGGACGTCAACATCATCCTCGAGAGGCCAAAACTTGGGGGCAGGAAGGAGGCCATGCGCGGGCGGCTGGCCGCGATTCTGGCCTTACCGGTCGAACAAGTGAGCATAAAGGCGCGCACGGCCGAAGGCCTCGGCCCAGTGGGAAGCGGCGAGGCCGTGGAGGTCCATGCGGCGGTGCTGATGGATAGGCGCTCCACGCCCAAGGCCTGATGGGCAACCGGGCGCCGAGGTACCACTCAGCAGCCCCTGACCGCGATGGTGGCGAGCAGCACCGCAATCACAATTATTAAGGCCAACCGGGGCAAGACGTAATCGGTTGCGACGCAGCCCACCAACCTATGCAGCCACCGGCGGGTCCTCTGCGCTGGCAGGGCCTGGGCCTCTCCTCAGCGTCACGGCCTCATTGGGCGGGCTTGCTTTCCGGCATGGGCGCGGGCGCCGACGGCTCCTTCCGCAGAACGGCCTGTATGAACTGATGGTTGGGGCCCCCTGCGATGAACATTTGCCTCTGCCACGGAGTGAACCCAGGACTGCGGACATCAATGAGGTGTTCGCCCTCGCGCAGGTAAAGGACCGGCATATGTTCCGAGACCTGCCCGATGAGCTTCCCGTCCACGGAGATTTCCGGGTACTTCTCCGTGGGCTCGCCGCCCTGATATGCCACGGTCACCTCGAGATTGCCGTATTTCTCCTTGGTGACGAACGTCTTGTCCGAGCACACGCACGAGGCCGTCACACAGACCACGGCAAGCACAGCACCAGCCATCCAATAACGCGTATGCATCGCACTGCCCTCCCGAATACGGTTTGGCGGGCCGCCCCTGGGGCCCGCGGATTTCCTGCTATTTCCCCTCCGCCATGCGGCGGGACTTCTCGGCAGCGGCCACGACCGCATCCTGAAAGGCCTTTGCGACACCGGCCGCGTCCAGAGCACGCAGGCCCTCAATTGTGGTGCCGCCCGGCGTCGTCACCTGGCGCCTGAGTTCGGCCGGGGGCTGGCCTGTTTCGAGCACCATTCTCGCGGCACCGCAGACGGTGGAGGCCGCAAGGCGAGCAGCGACATCGCTGGGCAAGCCCATCTTGACGCCGCCGTCAGTGAGCGCCTCAATGACGAGGTAGACATAGGCCGGACCGCTGCCGCTGAGGCCGGTGACAGCATCCATGTGCCGCTCCTCCACGCGCACGCAGAGCCCCACCGACCGCAGCATTTCTTCGACAAGCGCGGCGTCTTCAGAGGTCGCCCCCTGAGCGATGCAGTAAGCCGACGCGCCCTCCCCCACCAGGGCCGGCGTGTTCGCCATGACGCGGATGAGCCGATCCGTGCCGAGCATGCTCCGAAGTGCGCCAAGGCTAACGCCCGCCGCGATAGAAACCACCAAGTGTGCCGCCGTCAGGTCTCCCGAGATCTCGGCCGCAACGGCGGGCACAACCTTCGGCTTGACACTGAGGACGAGAACGTCCACGGCGCGCGCCACTTGCCTGTTGTCCGTGAAGACGTTGTTCCCAAGCTTCCCGGACAGGAGGGCGCGGCGCTCTTCGGAAGGGTCGCTTGCGTGTAACCTGAACGCTTCAGCTACCCCTGCGCGGAGCATGCCGGTCAGGAGCGCTTCGGCCATGACGCCCCCGCCGATGAACCCTAGCCTGCGCTGAATCACGACGCCCTCCCCCCAACAGGTGCAAAGCACCCAGACCAACCGCCCATTATGCGGCCGGGCTCGCCCGCACGCAAGCCCGGCGCTTGCCGAGCCAGCCACTACGCCGAGCCAAACTCCGCGCACACGGCGCGGTACGTTTCGAGCGTGCCTATGTCATAGGTGCCTTCATCACGACGGCAAGTATACACATCATGGCATTGCGCGAGCCACTGCAGAAAATGGCCCGGTGCGTCCGGGTTGTTGCCCTCGGCCAGATATCTCCCCACGGACGCAACCGCCTGGGCCGTATAGACATAGAACGGCGGCACGCGGAACTCACCCTTTGGATGCAGCGGCTTCTCCTCAAATGCCTTGATCCTGCCGTCTTCGTCCAACTGCGCAACGCCCATGCGCCTCAACTCGGCAATGTCAGTCGAACGGCAGACAAAAACGGCGCTGGCTCTCCTATCCTGCGCGAGAGCGATAATGTCCCGCAGGTCGAACCTCGGCAGGTTATCAGTGGCCAGGACGTAAGCTTCCTCCCCTGCTATACCCGCCCGATCGAGCACGAATTGGACGTCTGCGACCGCCCCCAGGCGATCTTCATTGGACGAAGTGCCGTCGTTCAAGATATGGATGGGCGCACGGGGGCTGCTGTCGGAGGCGCGGCGCTTGCTCTCCTCGGCCCAGTTCTCGAAATGGCGCGCGAATCGTGCATTAGTGACCAGGAACATCCTTTCGATCTGCGGGGCAGCACTCAACCTTTCGATCAGGTAGTCAAGGATGGGCTTCCCGCCTACGGGCAGCAGCGACTTCGGCCGGTCCTTCGTTAAGGGATACAGCCTGGTGCCGTAGCCCGCGGCGAGCAATATTGCGTTCACTTCAGACCTCCTCGCACCGGGCAAGGACCCGCGCCGCAATCGTGTCCAACTCCTCCGGCGTGAGATCTGCGAACGTGCGCCCTTCAGCCTTCAGACGGCGCTCCTCCGAGCGGAAGGCGTCGCTCAACCGTGCGAGGGCCTCCCGCAGCGCATCCTCGGCATTCACACGCACGCTGTCAGCCACCTGAGTCAGCGCGAGCAACAGCATGCCGGCGGACCTGGACACTTCCGGCGCGTCTTTCGCCGCCTGCGCTTCGGCAAGTCGCCCGAGCCAGAGGCGCGCTTCACCTACCGCGTCTTTGGCAGCATATGGATCAACGCCGGTCTGACGGATCTTCGTCAGCACGCGGCTCGCGCCGGCAAGGGCCGGCAACTGGGCCGGCACGCCATCCAGGGACGACTCCTTCCGCTCTTCCCCTGTCTTGATGCTTTCCCACCGACGGACCACGTCCGCCGGGGTCTCGGCGTGCTTGTCCCCAAAGACATGCGGGTGGCGGCGCACGAGCTTCTCGTTGATACCACGCAGAACGTCTTCCATTTTGAACAGGTTCGCTTCTTCGGCGATTTCGGCGTGGAAAACGATTTGCAGCATCAGGTCGCCGAGTTCCTCCCGCAGGTCGTCGTAGCGATGGTCGTCGAGCGCATGGAGCACCTCGTAGGCCTCTTCCAGGAGGTAAACGCGAAGCGTGTCGTGGCTCTGGCTGCGGTCCCAGGGGCACTGCGTCCGCAGCTTTCGCATGATCTCTACGAGGCGGGTGAACTCATCCCCTGCGCTCATGGCCTGAAACCCGTGAAGTGAACGGCAGATCGCGAAGGCAATCGGGCAAGCCCAACAGTTCCATCGGCGGAGCGTTACCCGCGGACCCGTCAGCCCTGGAGGAGCGCCACGCCGTGACCCGGCAGCGGGACCTTCGTGGAGTACTCGCGCCCCGTGAGCAGGTCGCGCCGCCTGAGTCCGGCAGCCAGCGCAAGGTCAACGGGCTCCTCAGAATGGTTCAGGACGAAGGCGAGGGGCTCTTCGCCAGGGCCTGCCCGCAGAGGAACGACCTCGACCGTCTCCGAACTCCAGCCACTGCGCCCGATGCCGGCATCAAGGCAAGCCATCTCCAGTACGCGTGCGTAAAGGTCCAAGCTGCCAGTAGCGCCAAGGAAATAGGCCCGTCCCTTTCCGTCAGCCTTTCGGGTCACGGCGGGCCGGCCTTTGTAATACTGCTCCCCGTAGAAGGCAAGCGCCTCCGCGCCCCTAAGTTCCATCACGCTGCAGAAGCTGCGCGACGGAAACGCGGCGCCGTCGAACACGACCGTGTTGCCGGCACCGCCGCTAAACATATCGTGCTCGACCACCTCGACGCCCAGGAGCAGGGTGAACGGCCCGGGCGGAGGTGCCGTCAGCCAGGTATTCTGCTCGCTCCGATAGCCCGCGGGCGCCGTCACCACCAGCGTGCCTCCGTCCTGGACGTAGTTCTGCCATAGCTTCGCCGTCTCTTCTCTGCCGACTACAGGCATTGGCGCCACGAGCAAAGCATACTGCGCGGGATCGCGGTCAGGGGGCACGATGTCCAGGGCAAGGCCCATGCGTCTCAGAAGGCCGTACAGACTGCGGAACTGATGAAGATAGTTGATGTCCGCGGCCATTGAGTCCGCTTCGAGAGCCCAGTGCGAATGGTAGTCCAGGACCATCGCGACGCGGGCGTCAGGCGGCCTGCCTTCCCAGAGGCCGGCGTTCTGCTTCAGCTCGGCCATTGTCTCCTTGAGTTCCGTGAACCTTCTGCGCGCCGTGCCATCAACATCCAGCATGCCGTACCAGTGCATCTCCTGCCCAAACGGACAGGTGCGCCAGCGGAAGTAGCTGATGAGTTCCGCTCCCCGTGCGGCCGCCTGGAACGACCAAAGGCGAAGCTGCCCCGGCCGAGGCTGGCCGCGCGCGGCCCGGATCATTGTCGCGCCCGCTTGCTGCTCGAGGACCCAGAAGGCCCGGGGCTTCACGGCACGCGTGAGGTCCAGGTGCAGGGCAACGGCGTCCACGTTTGCCCCGTCCACGGGATAGTTGTCAACGGAGGCAACGTCCTGCGGCCCTGCCAGGGAGAACTGATCTATCTGATGGAGGTAGAGACCGAGGGAGTTAGTGGTGATGGGCTGGGCGCCGTTCGAGTACTGCTCGATGATCTCGCGCTGCTCGGCCACGAAGTCCCTGATGGTCGCGGAGATGAACCGTTTATAGTCCAGCTCCAGGGAGGGATGGCAGCCCGCCGGCGTGCGCCGGGGCGCGGGTATCTCGTGCCAGTCATTGAAGTGCTGACTCCAGAAGGCGGTGCCCCAGAGCTTGTTCAGTCTGTCAATGATGCCGTAGCGGCCCATCAGCCACTCGCGGAAGGCCTGCTCGCACTCGTCACAATAGCAGCGCCCGCTCCCATGGCACCCCAGCTCGTTGTCTATCTGCCAGCCGGCCACTTCCGGCCGTTGCCCGAAGGCCCTCGCAAGCTCTCGCACGATGCGACGCGCATAGCGGCGGTATGGACGGTTGTTCAAGCACGCATTCCGCCTGCTGCCAGGGAACCAGTCTTTGCCGTCCCTGTCCCTCGGCACCATGCTGGGATGCCGCGCGAAGAGCCAGGGCGGAGGCGCGGCGGTCGGCGTCCCCATGATGACCTGGAGCCCTTCGGCCGAGAGAGCCCTGACGGCCTTGTCCAGCCACATCAGGTCGAACTCGCCCCTCTTGGGTTCCAGCCGGGCCCAGGCGAACTCGCCGAGCCGGACGACGTCAATGCCAGTCTCTTTCATCAGCCGGGCGTCCACGGGCCAGCGGTCCTCCGGCCAATGTTCCGGATAGTAAGCGACGCCAATCCTCATCTGGCATCTCCGTCGAGACGACGGGAAATGCGCATTCCGGAAGCTCTCGGACAGCCGGGGAAGCTCGCCGGAACGGCAGCATGGCCCACGGAACCGCGCGGTTTGCCGGGTGCGGCCCTCTTGACAACAGCCACTTGGCACCCGCAGAAGACCCCGACACGCAGCATTATTAGGGAAAGGCCCGGCGAATTCAAGGACTTCGGCCGGGGCCCGGTGCTCGGAGTAGCTCCGCAGCCGGCCTACGCCCGGCACGGCCGCCGACTCTTAGTTTGTCTTCCACGGCTCCGGCATGTCGCGTGGTTGACCAGCGGCGGATAGCTCGTTTCAATTGCGCTTTTGAACAACCTGGAATATACTCGAATATGGGTGCAAAACGTTTGTTGAAGAACCACCCCCTCGCTTCCCGTGGAGCTACACATGACCGCCGATCCGCAAGCCACAAGGCTTGAGATCCCGTCGCAGTCTATCAGCCGTCTGGTGCAGGAGATAGAAAAGGTCTACGTAGGCAAGCGAGACCGCGTGGAGCTTTCCCTGGTGGCCTTGCTGGCCGGCGGCCATTTGATCATCGAGGACGTCCCTGGCGTCGGCAAGACCATACTGGCCAACACAATAGCATCGGCCATTGATTGCGAGTTCAGGCGCATACAGTTTACGCCGGACCTGCTGCCCGCCGACCTCTTAGGACTGAACATCTACGACGAGAGCAAGTCCCGCTTCGTCTTCAAGCGCGGCCCGCTCTTCGCCAATATTGTCCTGGCGGACGAGATCAACCGGACCACCCCCAAGACTCAGAGCTGTCTGTTGGAGGCCATGAACGAGTACCAGATTACGGTGGACGGCGTGGCGCACCCGCTGCCGCGCCCGTTCTGTGTTCTCGCCACCCAGAATCCCTTTGAGTTCGAGGGGACCTATCCCCTGCCGGAGTCCCAACTGGACCGGTTCTTCCTGCGCATGAACCTGGGCTACCCGACCACCGAGCAAGGCAAAAGGATCATACGCGACCAACGGATAACGCACCCCATCGAAGACGTCGAGCCGGTCATGCGCGGGCCGGAGGTTGTGGAGCTGCAGGGCCTGGTGCGCCGGGTCCACGTGTCCGAACAGGTCCTGGACTATGTGGTCCGCCTTGTAGAGGCGACGCGCCACCACGAAGGCGTTGTGACGGGAGTCAGCCCCCGCGGAGGGGTGCATCTGTATCGCGCTGCGCAGGCTTTAGCCGTTTTAAGGAGGCGGGATTACGTAGAGCCGGACGACGTGAAGGAGCTTGCAGTCCCCGTCCTATCGCACAGGATGCGCTTCCACCGGACCACGAGCGCAGGCGGCAGCAGCTATGAGGAAGCCGCCCGAATAGTGCGGGAGATCCTTCACCAGACGCCCGTGACGCTATGAGGATGCCCGCAAGCCCGGCGCGCCGCGTCAGAGCGCCCGATGGAAGTGCCGATCACTATGTCGGACAGGACGCACAGAATCTTCGCCAGACTCTATGAAGCTTCTCAATCCATTGCCTTCGGCATCTGGATCGTCGCGGCTATAGCCATCCCGGCTGCGCTCCTTTTGGGCAGCTACGGCACCGCGCTATTTGTCGTGATCCTCGTGGTCTTCTGGCAGTTGCTGGCGGGCGTCGGGGTCTTGTTTGCGCCCGCAGGGCGGCAACACCGCACGCGCTTCCGTTACGCCCTGACGTCGTGGAGCGTGCTGTACGCAGGCATCGCCGGCACGTTCTGCATAGTATCGGTCCAGTGGAGCATCAACCTCGTCTACCTGATGGCCGCGTTTCTGCTGGCGGGCGCAATCTGCAGCGGACTGTTCCCCCGCCTGATGCTCACGCGCACTGAGGCCGAATGGGCAGCGCCGCCGCACGTCTTTGCCGGCGATCCCTTCCCGGTTGAGATCACGTTACGAAACAGGAAGAGGCTCGTCGGGGCGTTTGGTCTCTCCGTGGGGACGGACGGCAGCGGCAGCGTGGATGCCCCGAAGGTGCACAGGGTCTCTCAGTTGCTGCCGGGCGGAGAGCACAAGCTGACCCTTCAGCAGTATTTCCCCGCGCGCGGCATGCACTCGCTCCAGCCCGTTACCGTCCAGACGGCCTTCCCGTTTGGGCTGCTGGAGACGACGATGGAAAGCCAGTTGGACGGCGAGGTGCTGGTGCTCCCTCGGCTCGGTTACATCCACCAAGATGTTCTGAACCGGCATAAGGGCGGCGAAGCGCAGTGGCTTCTCGACCTGCGCCGCAAAGATGAGCAAGGCGAATTCCGCTCACTGCGGGAGTATCGGCACGGTGACAACTTCCGGCACATCCACTGGCCCACGAGCGCCCGCCTCAAGAAGCTTTATGTGCGCGAGTTCGAACGCCGAGAGATGCATAGCCTTCTGATCCTTCTGGACGCATACGTCCCGGAAGGCAAGCCCTCGACTCCGGGCCGCGAGGAACGCTTTGAAAAGGCCGTCAGCTTTGCGGCAACGCTGGCAGCCATGCTGGCTGAGCGCAGCGTCTTTTTCGGCTTTGCCTCGTATTGTCCTGAATTGATTGTGCTCCCGTATGACCTTGGGAGTGGACACTTCTTTTCGGTTGTGGAGGCACTGGCCCTCGCGAAGGCCACGCCCAGGCACTCTCTGGCCGACCTGGTCGCGGCTCTGAGCGCCGAACAAACCAGAGCGGGCGGTATCTGCCTGATAACGCCCGGCCCGCTTTCATCTGCCGAGGCGCTGCGCGCCCTCGGCTCTCTCGCCCACTGCTCGGTGCGCATAGACGTGAGCGATCCCGAATTCGATGAAATCTTCACCTCCTGAAAAGTCAACTGCGCAGAAGCCAGCGACGGACGTGCAGGAAGACTGGCTCCTGCTCTGCACGACGTATGCTGTGATCGTGGCTGGTGCCCTCTTGCTCGCCTCCACGGAGCCGACGGTCGCATACTTCGTTGCGGCAGTTGTATTCTGCGTCGGCCACGCTCTGATCGTGGGGCCGGGCGGGCCGATCTATCTGTCCAGAGGGGTCGGCTCGTTCATGGCACTTGGCGCCCTGGCCTTCGGGCTCCTCCAGCCCGAAATATCCAGCGTGCACGTGAGCCATGCGCTGGCTCACTTCCTGATCTTCGTTCAGCTCATCAAGCTCTACGGACCCCATGAGAGGCGCGATCTGAGGCTCATACAGGTAGCTGCCCTGTTTGAAGTCCTGGTCGCGGGCATATGGGCAATGAGCCTAGTCTACCTTCCCATATTCGTGCTGACGGCGCTTGCGCTGATGATGAACTTCGCTGCGGTCGCGATGGTGCCGGGGGGCTCGCTCGCGCCGAGCACCTGTCCCCCTGACGAAGACGGGGCCGCTGCCTGGGGCCGCCTCTTCGCTGCGATCTGGCTGCCAGCCGTGAGCGTTCTTGCCCTCACCATACTGCTGTTCATGCTGCTCCCGCGTTTCCACGACCTTTCCGGGCCTATGACGATGATGCCGGAGCAGATGATCGGCTACGGGGAGAACGTGTCGCTCCATGACGTCGGGCACCTGCGACAGAGCCAGGACGAGGCCCTTCGCGTGCAGTTTACAGATGCGAGAAGTCCGGGTGCGCAACCCCTCCGGCCCTCGCGGCCTCTCATGCGGGGTGTCTCTTTGCCCATCTACTCAAACGGCCAGTGGCTCGGATACAAAGCGGCCTGCCAACAGGCGCCCAAGAGGCATCCCGACTGGGCGGCGCGACCTGAGCCGGACATGACCTCTCGGCGCATCTACAGGCTGGAAGGACAGAACGTCCTCGTTCAGGCCGTCCGGCAGAAGGTCACGGTAGAGTCCAAGCCCATTAACGCGCTCTTCGCCCTCTACCGCCCAGCTCCAATCATGTTCGAGGGCGGCCCTGCATATCGCGATCCGTTTTACCTGCTCAGCGATGACCTGCGCGTCCCCAAGGTGCTGGCGCCGGGCGAATTCTACGAACTCGTGTCTCTGGTCCCGACCTTCTCGCCGGCACAGCTTCGGGCGGCCGGCACGCCGCGCCCGGGCGGTCGTTGGACCTTTTTCTGGGACCTGCCGGATGACATCCGGCCTGTGCTGGAGAAAACGGCTGGCGAGATCGCACGCCTGTATCCCGCCCAGACCGATTGTGACCGCGTCATGGCAGCGCAGCGCTACCTCCAATCGGGGTTTCAATACACCTACGATCTGCCCGAACTCGGAGGTCAAGAGCCCATCGAGGCGTTTCTTTCCACCACGCGCCTCGGCAGTTGCGAGCAATTCTCGACAGCTCTGGCATTGATCCTTAGGGTCTGGGAAATACCCACGCGCCTGGTCGTGGGCTACAAGGACGGGGAGTATGAAACCGCTTCGCAGACCTACACGTTCCGGGACCGGGACGCCCATGCCTGGGTGGAGGTTTTCTTCACGGGCCTCGGTTGGGTGGAATTCGACCCCACGCCCGGCAGCGAGAAAACGGGGGGCGCGTCCGGCTCAGGGCAACCCACGGTTACCCAGTTCACGAGCTACCTGCGCAGAGCGCTGGCGGGCCTGGTTCGCAGCGCCCGCGTCCAATGGACGAGCAATGTCATCGGCTACAACAGATCGAAGCAGCGTCATCTTCTTTACGGCCTGTCAGAGGCGGCCAATAGCCTTGCCAACGAGGCCACTTCGGCATTTCGCGCGCTCTGGCCGGGCATGCCGGACCTCGGTCTCTGGCAGATCGCTCTCCTGGTGGTGTCCATCACTTTCGCAGGCCTCAGCGTGTACCTTGGGGCCGGCTGGTTCCTGAAAAATGCGCGCCTGCTGCGTCCCGGCGAGCCGGGAGAGAGTACCCTTCGTTTCTACCGCGAACTGCTCGCGATCTTGCGCCGGAAGGGCCTGTCCCGGCCGCCGCAAGCCACGCCGCGCGAGTTTGCGCGTGCCGCATCCGCGGAACTCTCGGAGGCCAACGAGGGGGATCCAGCCGTGAGGGCGGCGCTCGACCTCGTGACGGATTGCTACTACCTCGCTCGGTTTGGCGGCTACGAGCTGACAGAGACCCAGGTCCAGGACGTGCGCCAGGCCCTGCGCACTCTGGCTGCTGCCAAGCGGGTGCGCCCGCGTTGAGTCCACCGGTCCCACCTGCGGCAAGTCGGGTATAGCCCGCCCGTCCCAGTCCTACGACCCGGGGCATATCTGAGGTGGACCAGCCAGCCGTCTTCTGTTAGCATATGGGCTGATTTCGGCACCGGTTCCTATCGTGTGCCCGATGGGCTGTTAGCGGCATGGCTTGGGTCTTCCGCATGGTGGGGCACGGGGGCCAGCAAGCGGCTGCTGAACACAATGGTCTACCGTTGATGGGTCGCTAAAGCGAGGGTCGAGAGGTGCGCACGGTCTCACGAAAAGTCTGGGGCATTGATCTCGGGCGGTCGGCAGTGAAGGGCGTCCTCCTCGAGTGGACTGGAGAGGGGGTGACGATCCTCAGCGCCGATATTGTTTCTTTCGAAGGCCCGCCGCCCGATCCCTCCCAGGACCCCACGCGTGACGGGAGGCTCTGGAAGGCCCTCAGCGTGTTCCGGGAAAAGCATCGCCAGGAGAAAGCACCTCTGTGCATCGCCATCCCCGCCCAGAACACGTTCGTGCGCGACCTCACCGTGGCGCGGGTCGGGCGGCGCAAGCTCGACGAGATGGTGCGCTATGAGGCCGCTAACGAGATACCTTTCGTCCTGGATGAAGTAGTCTGGGACTACGCGCTCTTCAAAGAGAACCCGGCGGAACCAACCAGAAGCGGACTTCTCTTTGCAGTCAAGAAGAACACTATTCAGACCTACCTCCAGGTGCTCGCACAACTCGAGATGCCGTCAGTGGCGCTGATCACTCTTTCGCCCCTGGCCTTGCTGAATTTCCTTCGGCTCGAGTTGGGGAACGAGGCCCGCGTCCTAGCTCTGGACATAGGGGCCGAGAATACCAACATGCTTGCGGCCAACGCCGACAGGTTCTGGCTGCGCAACATGCTGAGCGGCGGGAACCGCGTCACCGCGCTACTGCAAGAGGAATTTCAACTGGAGTTCGAAGCCGCTCAGAAGGCCAAGGAGAACATCGGCCAGACCCAGCATGCCAGGCAGATCCTCACCGCGGCACAGCCCGCCGTATATGAACTGATGCGAAATGTCAAGACCAACCTCACTCACCTTGAGCGCACAGCCGCTGGAGGCGACTACGAATCCGTATTCGTCTTGGGCGGAGGAGCCAAGCTGACGGGACTGAAGAGGCACCTTTCCACGACCCTTCAGCAGGAGGTGCAGACAATAGCCGAACTGCGACACGTGGCCGTATCTCCCCAGGCCGAGGTCGGGTTTGTGCGCTCCAATCTCGACCGGCTTGCGGTCGCCATTGGCGCCGGCCTCGCGATGGTGGACAAAGAAGCGGTCAGCGTGTCGTTCTTGCCACGAGAGGAGGCCCGCGCCGTGCAAGTTTCGCGCGCCCGGCGCCTTCTCCTTGCGGCCGGCATTGCCGCCTGGGCGATCATGGTCACCCTCTACATCATGAGCTTACAGGTGCACAAAGCAACAGGGGTGACGCTGGAGAAGTACCGCAAGCTCGCGTCTCTCACTGCAGCCAAGGAGCAAAAGCTCTCGGAGGCGCTCAACCGGCAGGACCAAGAGCAAGCTATCCAGGAGTTGCTCAACGCCACGAAAGGCAAGAATCAGGCCGCGGAGATACTCGACGGCGTTGTGGCCACAATCACAGCGGTGAACCGCACGTCCCCGTACCGCTTCCAGATCCAGTCGTTCGCGTGCAACCAGGGAAGCGTGCCGGTGCCTGGCGGCCCGGCGGAACTAACTCCAAAGCCTGCCGTGCCGCTGGAGCCTCAGGCGGTCGGGGAGCCGACGATATTGGGCGGGTACATCAAGGGCAGGATAATGGTCCCGGCGAGCGGCGCGCCCACGCAGGCCTATCGGCGCTTCGCCGAAGATCTGTTGCCCGGCTTGCGTGCCTTGCCTGCGCTGGTGAAGCTCACAGGCGACGCCGTGTTCCGCAAAGGCGAAGACACAGTGACAACGGAGGGCGGCGACTGGACACAGCTCGTGCAGGAGGGGGACATGATCGCGCCGGCGTCGGGCGGGAGATGGTATGCCGTCGCCGCCGTGCTTGCCCCGAATCAGCTCAAGCTGACCCAGCCTTTTGCGAGCGATGATTACTCGGGTAAGTACCTTGTCTCGCGGGTGCTCCCCGGCCAGTTCAACGAAGCGACGCTGGAGTTTACGCTCCAGTTCGAAGTGCCCAGAGTTCAGGCGCCCTCTTTGGCAAAAGTACTCGAGTCTTCAAAGTCTTGAAAGGAAACTCCACGCGGGTGGCTAAGGCGAAGTCACATACCTTTAACGTGGTCCTGGCCGTTGTGTGCATCGGCGTCCCGGTCTTCGGAGCCTTGTGTCTGTACCCGGCGGTTGCCAGGAGCGCCGCCGAAGTAGCCGAACTGCAGAAGTCCCAGGAGACGTTGAGCCGTTGGTTGCGCAAAATCACCCTTCCGACCGAGACGCGGATCGAAGCCGAGCAGAATTACCGGGCCGGCCTCCAAGCCGAGTACGAGCGGATCCGCAGCTACTACGAAGGCCGGAATGCAATGCTTAACCGCGGTTTGCTGGACACCTACACCGGCGATCCTGTCCGCGTGAAGCTCAAGTACGAGGAGTTGAAAGGCCAACTTGCAGCGAAAGCGCGCTACGATAGCACGAAAGCCCTTACGAACCTGCCCTTCATGCCTCTCTACCCCTGGGAAGCGACGGGCAAAGTGCCCTCCTCGCAGGACCTCAAGCTGGTCGAGAAGAAGGCCTGCATCGCTGACGCTCTCGTTGGTCTGTTCGCGAACAACCCTTGCGCCGTGGCGCAGATCGCCGTCGGTGAGCCGCCAGGCGCGGCGAGTCAGACGGGCTCGGCCGGCGAGGCAGAGACCGCAGCCGTCCGGTTCGATCATTGGCCCGTGACCGTGGACCTCGTCGCCCGCTTTCGCCAGCTTGCGGTCGTCCTCGACCGGGTCGTCGCCTCGCCGCCGGCCTTCCCGTGCCTTATCCTTCGCGGCTTGAGTTTCGAGGCAGCCCCGGACGGCCAGGTCAAGGCAAGGCTGTATCTCGACGTCCTGGAACTCAAATAGAGGAGCGGCGCATGTTAGGACGGTACGTCAGTGCTGTCGTGATCACGCTGCTTGTGGTGGCATGGGCGCTCTCCGGCGCTTACGGCTACGTCCGCTTGAGGGCGGCTACTGAGCTTTCGGGGAGCGTCTCCCGCGGAACTACTACGTTTGAGCAGGAACTCGATCAGCCAAGGGCGGACATACTTAACCAGCGCAGCTTCCCCGAGAACGTCGTTGTGAACGCGGTGAAAGCCGCCTGGGGCGCGGGCATGAAGGTGACTGCCTACGCGCCGGAAATTCTGTACTCGCCTGCTGCGCCGGTTGCGAGGCCCCGAGGGCGGTAGCGCCGATTCGCTCGCCAGGGCCTATGGCGCGTTTCTGCCGGCGGGCTCCTCGTGGCAGTTCAACGTTTGCCCGATGCTCCTGATCGCAGCAACCACGGCGGCCGGATCTGTGCCGTCTCCTGCTTTGGCGCATGCGATGAACGCCTGGGGCACGCAGTCGAGAACGTCCTCTGCCGTCATCGAAAGCTCCCCCTTAGCCCCTGCGGCCATGTCCCCCGCCAACCCGTGAACGAAGACCGCAAGCTGAAGGGCGGGGAACGGATCGAGTCCTTGACCGAGCAGCCCGGCCGCCATGCCAGTCAGCACATCCCCCGTTCCGCCGGTAGCCATGCCGGGATTTCCGCTCGGGTTCACGTACACCCGGTCCCCGTCCGTGACAACCGTGCCTGCTCCTTTGAGCGCCAGGATGATGCCGTGCCGCAGTGCGAAGGCCGTCGCCACGCCTACTCGGTCTTTCTGCACTAAGCCTGTGTCTCCGCCCCCGAGCAAGCGCGCCATCTCGCCCGGATGAGGCGTCAAGAGCCGCGGCCCACTCGCCTCCTTCAGCACTGACACGTCGCCAGCCAGTGCGTTCAACGCATCCGCATCTACGACGACCGGCAGCGGCAGCTCCGCCACGAGCCGCCGCATGGCGCTCTGCGTCTGTGGCGCCCTGCCCACACCCGGGCCGATCGCCACAATGTCGAACTCGCCGGCGTGGTCCAATGTATACTGCGCCGCTTCTTCGCCCACGGTGTGCTCGACTGCCTCCGGAAGCAACCGCGTCATGGCGCTTGTCAGCTTTGTCGCGGCGATTGCGTTGAGGCCTGCCGGCAGCGCCAGCGTGACGAGCCCCGCGCCTGCTTTCTGGGCAGCCATCGCCGCCATGCACCCGGCCCCCGTCATGCCCGGGGAGCCAGCCACGATGAGCACGCGCCCGAAGTCGCCTTTATGAGCATCCCGAGGCCGTTCGGGCAGCACAGGCAGTCTGTTGATGAGGCGCGTCATGGCCCGCAAGTCACCAGTTCGAAGACCGCTCCTAACCGTTCCGCCTCGCCTTCCGCGCGCCGACGGCTAAGGCATTGATGAATGCGGCGATGTATCCGGCGCCGAAGCCATTATCAATATTGACCACGGCCACGCCAGCGGCACAGCTATTCAACATGCTCAGAAGCGCGGTCACCCCGCCGAAGCTCGCGCCGTAACCCACGCTCGTCGGCACGGCGATCACAGGCTTCGCCACCAGGCCCCCTATAACGCTCGCCAGGGCCCCTTCCATGCCTGCCACCACAATTAGCACGTTTGCCTTCTCCAGATCCTGTCGGAAGGCCAGGAGGCGGTGCAGCCCCGCCACGCCTACATCGCTTATGAGTTCGGTCTTCGCCCCTAACATGTCGGCAGTGGTTACCGCCTCTTCCGCCACCGGCAGGTCGCCCGTGCCCGCAGTCACCACTACCACGCGGCCCCGCGGCCTGGCCTTCTCTCTTTTGACTACGATGCACCGGCCCATCGCCCTGTACTCTGCTTCGGGGCAGACGGCCTTGACTGCGGCAAAGTGCTCGGCGTTGGCGCGCGTTGCGAGCAGGCTGCTTCCGGCTGCGAGTATTCGGTCCGCTATCTTAGCCACGTGGTCCGGCGTCTTGCCCTGGCACAAAATGACCTCGGGCACGCCGCAGCGCAGGGCCCTGTGGTGGTCCACCTTCGCAAACCCGATGTCCTCGAACGGCAACCGCCGTATGGACTCGTACGCCTCCTCTGGCGTCATCTCTCGTGCCGCCACCTTGTCCAGCAGGTGCCGGATGGTTCCTTCGTCCACGTTCCTTTCCCCATTTCCTCAAGGTTCGGCTTCGACGGTCAACCGCACCTCCCTGCCCTGTTGCAGCAGATGGTAGCCGATGCCGGCCGTCATTGCGGCATTATCCGTGCAAAGGCTTGCGGGCGCAAGATGAACCGCAAGACCGTGCCCAGCGGCTTCGGCCGATAACCGCTCTCGCAGCCGCGCGTTAGCCGCCACTCCGCCCCCGACGAGGATAGTGCTCACATTGTGCTTCCTCGCAGTTGCACAGACCTTTGCTACGAGCACATCCACGACGGCTTCCTGAAAGCTCGCCGCCACGTCGGCCACGAACTGGGCGTCATAGTGAGCCTTCTCGATATCACCTCTTGAGACGTTGCATCCGAGGCAGTGATAGAGAACCGCTGTCTTCACTCCGCTGAAGCTGAAGGCAGCGCCTTCGGGCTCGAGCAGACTGCGCGGGAAGGCAACGGCGGCGGGGTTTCCGGTCGCCGCTACCCGCTCGATCGCCGGCCCGCCCGGGTAGCCCAGCCGAAGGATGTTTGCGACCTTGTCGAACGCCTCCCCCGCCGCGTCGTCCACCGTCCCGCCCAGGAATTCGTGCGCCAGCGGCCCGCGGCTCAGGAACAGGCTCGTGTGCCCGCCGCTTGCCACCAGGCTAATCGCCGGCAGCCCCGGCGTTGCGCCTGCAAGCCAAACGGCATAAATGTGGGCGTGGAGGTGGTCCACGGCCAGGAGAGGCACCTCAAGCGACCAGCTTAGCGCCTTGGCGGCTGTCACTCCGATCAGAAGCGCACCGATCAGTCCTGGCGTGGTGGTCACAGCTACCGCGTCCACCTCGCGCAACCGCACGCCTGCGCCCTGAAGCGCCTGGTCGAGCACAGGCAACATGGCCTCGATGTGCGCGCGAGACGCGATCTCGGGCACGACCCCGCCAAAGCGCTCGTGCAACGCGTGCTGTCTGCTAACCACGTTCGACAGGATGCGTACTCCATCCTCGACGACCGCAGCAGCCGTCTCGTCGCAGGATGTCTCTATCCCCAGTATTCTCACAGGCAACTCGCTTCCTGATCGCGCATGGGTGGAAGCCCGGTCAATTCTACCGAAGGCTGGAAGAATATCAAAAGTACTGTGCTACGCCGGGCGAGCCCTGTCGGCCAGAGACGTACGCGCCGCGACGGCCCGGAGTCCGCGTTGCGGGCCAAGTCCCCACGCTATGGGGCGATCAGGCTCTGGTGCATCTGGTTTTTGGTCCGCAGCCTCGTTATACTGAAATGTTCATATTCTGCCCCGCCCGGATCGGCCGCCGGCTTCGCGAGCCGCGCCTGTTGCGAGCTTCGAACGGCCGGTGGCGCGGCTCCGCTCTTGTCATACACTCCAAAATGTCACCCATAGCCGCCCTGTTTCGCCGCCTGCGCCGGGCCAGCCAAAACGGCACACGCTTCGTGGACGCCCGCGAACTCCCCAGCCTCATGCTCAAGCACATCTACACAGGGGCCATGGGCTCTATCTACTTCTCTCTCCTCACAGGCATATGGCTCGTAACGTTCGGAAGTGCCATCGGTCTCCAGTACTGGCACTGGGCCATCATCTCCGCCGCGTCCTCCTTCGTCCTCATCCTGCAGCTCTTCTCCGCGTTCCTTGCGACGCGCGTCGGAGGGCGCAAGTTCCTTTGGTTCAGCTTCGCCATGAGCAGCCGCCTTCTGCGCGCCGCGGCAATTGCCGTGGCCTTCTGGTTCTATGCCTCCCGCCCGAGTCTCGGACGCGGTCTTTTCGTGCTCCTGATGATTGTTGCCAACACCTTCGACGCCTTCTGCGCCCCTCTCTGGTGGTCTTGGTTCGCTGACATCATCCCTCGCAATACACATGGCCATTTCAGCGGCCGCCGCACTTCCTGGATTGCGCTGGCAAACCTTGTCGTGGTGGTGCCGATCGGCATAGTGCTCGACCACACCCGGGAAGGTTACAAGCTGCCCATGCTGGTCGTTGCGTTCGCCTTTGCCTTCCTGATAGGTGCCCTGGACCTCCTCATCCACAGGACCATACCCGAGCCCCCGATGGTGGTTCCGTCCGGCAACTTTTGGCGGCAGGTCGCCGTCCCCCTGCGCGACAAGGCCTTCCGCCCGTGGCTGATCTTCTGGGCCGCCTGGAGTTTCAGCATGACGTTCGGCGGCTCCCTCTCTCTCGTCTACTTCGCCGAGAATCTGCACTTCAAGCAGAATTTCACAGGCGGCGGCATAGTGCTCATCATCCTGCCCCTCATTGGCAGCATGATCGCCGCCAGACGCCTCGGCGCTATGGTAGATACCCACGGCGTCGGCACGATGCTCCGCTGGGGTCATGCCTTCTGGGCCTCCCTGCCGGGTTTCTGGCTTGTGGCGACACCCCGTACGGCGCCTCTGCTCCTCGGGGTCTCTTCCCTGATCTCCGGCACCGCAAGCAACACTGCAGTGAACGCCGCCAACAAGCTCATCACGCGCCTCCCAGAGCCCGCGCACGTGCCCATGTACGTCGCCGTCTCGACCTGCGTCGGCGCGCTTGCGGGCGGCTTCGGACCGGTCTTTGGCGGTCTTGTTCTCAACGCTACTGAAGGAGTGTCGTGGCATGTGGGCACGGTCGCCCTGCTCGGCTGGCACATCCTGTTCTTTGCCTCTCTCGTGATGCGCTATTCCTGCCTGTCGCTCATCCGCCGCATAGGAGAGCCCGCGCCCGCCCCGGCGATGGAAATACCACGCGCTGCCTGACCGGGCGGCGGAGAAGCCCCCCTGCCTCCTACCTCCCGCCCAGGAAACGCTTCAGATCCTCCAGCCCCGCAGCTTCGTCCTCGGTGGCAGGCAGGCTCCCGGCAGGCAGCATGTCCCTCACCTGGTCCAGCGTCTTCTTCGTAACCCACACTACTGACTCCCAGCCCCCATCGCCCCTCAGAAACTCGGGCGAGCGCAGATAGCCGGCGCTCAAGCCCGTGACTCCGTCAGCCTGCTTTCCCCCGGCGCGGTTAGCCAGCGAGTCCCATGTCTCGCCATTTGGCGCCCTGCCGGAGTACCCGCGGTGCATCACCCCTATCCCATGGCCCTCGATGCGAAATGCCAGATAGTGAAAGCAGCCACACGAGCTGTGCGGATAGCCTGTCAGGCTGTGGAGGTAGACGCGCTGGATCACGCCGCGCGTCAAGCGGCGAGCTGCCTCGTTAACTCCTTCGTACTCGCCTCGCCGGGCGTCGAGGCAGCGTCCCTTGCCGATCACTTCACGCAATTCCTGGACTTCCAGTCCGCGCCGTCGGTACGGATGCCAGGTCGCCCCGAAGAGGGCCGCCGCCTTCACCTGGCCGGGATCGCGCCCACACATCGGTGGCCTCCCCGGCGTGACGATGCAAACATGGCTGTGCGAGAACGTCTGGCATTCGATGCAGGCAACAAAATCGCCCACGTCTCGCTCCGCTTGCTTGGCGATGACATCCGCACGCATGGCCCGGAACCGCCGCGCCCCGGCAGCCGCCTCTGCCAGCCTCGCCCTATCAAATACAAGCCTCACGCGGATGCCGCGCAGCCTGGGGAAATGCCACTTCAGGCCCGCCCGCAGGACGTCCGCCAGCCGCTCGGGTTCGAGCACCGCATCGTCACCCAGGCCCAGGGCAAAGGGATCCCCCGACACCACACGAATCCCCGGCAGATATCCCGGCAGTTCCAGCGCAATGCGTTCGAGGTACTGGGAAACAGGCAGGTCGAGTCGCTCATCGCCTACCTCGATCTCTACGCCGACCCAACCTGCAGGCGATCCGACGACCTCGATTCCTTCCTGAACGTCCGCCGGGCGCAGGATGAAGAAGCTCAATTCGTCGCCCCCGATCCTCTGGGCACAACTAATCAGCTCTTTTGCGTGCGTGGGATCGCAGTAAGCCGGCAAGGAAATCCGCTCGCCCTCGAGGTCCCTCACGCGCAAGTTTGGCAGCGTTGCCAGCGCGTCCAGAATCTCCTCCTGGTCAGAAGTCCTTGCCTGCCGGCCCTCTTCGAAAGCAAAGTCCGGCGGGACCACCGCGGGGCAGCCCATCTTCATCATCGCCAGCGATAGGAGCGCCTCGATCTCGCATATAGCGCCCCTCACGATCAGCGCTCCCGGCAGGTCGTCGGCGAGGAAATGTCCCATCCTGTGGTCCTCTCCGGGCGGTATCTGACCCCAGATCATTGCGTACCGCACCATCATTTGCAGCCAATAGACGGGCTGCGTGCTCCGCCCGCCTCCCTCGAAGACAATGAAGCCCCGCGCCTCGAGTTCCGGCTTCAGAGTTCCCGCGTCTTCCCCGAGCAGAAAAGCCCAACCGGCCCGCCATTTCGCGCCTGAGAACACGAGGCCGCGAAGCTCCGCGTCCTTGACGAAGCGCTCCGCCGAGTCGGCCAGTCCGGCCTCGTAGCATTCCGCTGCCAATGCTGTGTAAAGCGCTGAGTGCGCCGGGGCATCACGGCTCGCGTCTCTCAGCAGCTCACGGATCTCGCCCATCGCAGGGACCTTGCCCAGCACCGCCTGACAAAGCGGAAGGCCATAAGCGCTGCCTGCGAACATGGCCGTCCTCTCAGGCAGCGCTGCCAGCAGGTTCCCCCTGGTGCGAATCATGGTCTCTCCCCTCCGCCCGTCCCGGAGCGGCGCGTTATAGCATGAACCAGCCCCAACCCGCAAACGTTCCAGAGCAGCCCAACCCGCATGCTCCGCGGAAAGCCCTGCATCTATGTTCCCCTTTTCCTCCTCGCCACCCGGCCGGTGAGGCCCCCACGGCGCTTTTCACTGGCGTTCCGCCTCGACTCTGTCTATAGTGTATCTTGGGTGTTGTCATTCTTCATCCTCTGCTTTTTCCGTGTCTGCCTGCCTCGTGGGGACTGAGCGCGGGAGAAGTCTTCTGGTCTTAAAGCCCTACCATGGTAAAGCCGTTCTCTTTCTTCAAGCTGCTGCTCCGCGACGCTCGCACGAACACGGAGGTCATCAACCCGTGGCAGCTTCCGAACATCATGCGGAAGCACATCATCACGGGAGCGATGGGCACCATCTACTTCGTGCTCGTGGTCAGCATGTACCTCGTCCCGTTCGGCACGAAGATCGAGATACAGTACTGGCAGTGGGGGCTGCTTTCGGCGGTCACATCCTTCGTCCTTGTCCTCCAGTTGCTCTCCGCCTATCTGGTCAGCCGCACCGGCAACCGCAGGTCCCTCTGGTTCTATGCCGCGTTCGCAGGCCGTCTGGTGCGCGCATTCGCCATAGCGGGTGCCTTCGTCCTCTTCGGTTTCTCAGGCAGCGCGGCCAGAATCGTCTTCCTCCTGCTCCTCGTCGCGGCGAGCTGCTTTGAGGCCATCGGCGACCCTCCATGGTTCTCCTGGCTCGCAGACCTCATCCCGCAAAGACAGCACGGCCGTTTCTGGGGACGCAGGAGCGCCTGGATCGCCCTCGCCAACCTCCTCGTTGTCGTGCCCGTCGGCTACGCAATGGACCGCGCTTCAGGTGACTGGGCGATGACCGCTCTGATGGCCGTCTTTGCGTTCGGCCTGATCCTCGGCCTGCTCGACCTGTTCATCCACAGGACCATTCCCGAGCCGCCCATGGAGATGCCGCCGCGCAGGCGCTTCTGGCACGAGGTCAAGATGCCCCTGCTCGACCCCAATTTCCGCCCCTGGCTCATCTTCAACGCCTTCTGGACGTTCTCCGTGATGCTGGGCGGCTCGCTCGCCACCGTCTACATCATGAACGACCTCAAGATCAGCAAGAACTACACCGGCGGCTCGGTAGTCCTCATCGTCCTGCCACTTTTGCTTACTATCCTCACCGGCAAGCTGCTCGGCAGGATGGTGGACAAGGCCGGAGTGAAGCAGACAATGCTGTGGGCCTACGCGCTCTGGGCAACCATACCGCTGTTCTGGATCCCGGCCACGCCTTCAACCGCCCTCTTCTGGTTGGGACTCTCAGCCATTGCCGGCATTGGAGTCACCGCCGGCACAATGGCAAGCCTGAAGCTCATCACACGCCAGCCCCCTGCCGGGCACGTGGCGATGTATGTAGCAGTCTCGACGTGCACAGGCGCGCTCGCCGGAGGCTTCGGGCCTCTGATCGGCGGTTTCGTGCTTCAGGCCCTCAAGAATACGTCGTGGCACATCGGCGGGTTCACCATAATTGGCTTCCACGTCCTCTTCATCGCCTCGTTTGTGCTCCGTAGCTGCGCACTCATCGCCATTCGCGGCATCCCGGAGCCAATCGAGCGCGCCAGCGTGCAGGCGGACACGAGAGTGCCCTCCCCGGCAACAGTCAAGTGAAGGCGGTCGCGGATACCGAAGGCCTGTCAGGCCGAAAACCCCAGGCTAAATGCGCACCCCCTCGCCCCGTCGGTCACGCCAAACTCAGACGCAGCTCCCGCGCTGACTTCGTACGTGAGCCGGCCGTCGGGATGGACTTCAACAGCCACCCCGACGGCCGCAATGCCTCACGCATCCGCCTCTGTTCCGCAACTTCGACCAGCCTGGCGCTCTGCTGGCCCATGTCCTGCCTGACAACCCGCGCCAGGTGCGCAGCGTGCACACGAGGCCCGATTTGTAGCTCCTCGGCGCAGACCCTTACGGAACCAGATTCACCCGGAGGTCGTCCTGGCCAAACGGCAGGTCTGCCGGGCCGATCTGCCACGGACCGAGGGCGATGCTGCCGAAGCTTCCCGCGAAGAGGCCGAAGGCGTTCCCGCCATTCCCCGTCTCAACGGAGCTGACCGCAACGCTCCCGAGCAACCCGCCGACGTTAACGTTGGAGCCGGCAACGTAGAGCCCACCGCCGCCACCCTTGCCGCCGGCAACGGTGAACTTGCCCAGACTGCCGGTCACGTCCAACTCGCCCGCAAAATTGCCGCCCTTAATCTGGAAGCTGCTCAGCGACCCTTGGACGTCCAGGCTCGAACCGAAGTTGCCGCCCAGACTGAAGGTGCCGCCGCCGCCTAGCGCAGTGAAGTCCCCGTGGTAGCCCGCCTTCTTGTCTGTGAACGAACCGAAGGCCTGGCCCTTGGAATTCGCTCCGCCGATCCACACGTCACCGGTGACGGCGCCGCCGAAGCTCGCCTTCCCGATCGCCCCGCCGCTGTAAATCGCGTTGGCGTCCGACGTGTTGCCATCCGAGTCAATGTCATCGCTCAACGTCAGGCCTCCCAGCGTAAGGCCGTTGACGTCGAAGCCGTTCATCCCGCCCCTGATCTGGATGGACTTGATCGCCGCGTTAGACGCAATGAAGCCGACGTCGCCAAGTGGCCCCTTCCGTGCATCCTTGATACTGCCAACCGAAGATGCGCCGGAAATGGCGATCCCCAGGCCGGTCATCCGCTCCGTCCCGCCAAGGCCAATGGACTTGACCGAGTTGCTCTTGCCGAACTTGACGGCGATGTTCGACAGCGTCACGTCCACTGTGTCATCGCAGTCATAAATGTCCACCATCACACCGCCCGGCCCGGCAATCGTGCCGATATGTCTGTACTGGACACTCCCGGTCGCCGAAATAGGATCGCTCCAGACGCCGTCGTTGTCCTGCGCCCGTACGAAGTAGGTCTGCAAGCCCACCGGCCAGCCGCTCGTACCGCCGGTCCAACTCCATCCGTCGCTGCCGTCGGTATCGGTCCCCAACAGCACGTCGCTGCCGGGCTGCAGCACCCCGTCGCCGTTGGCGTCGCGGTAGAACTCCATCTTGGTCACGGTTCCGTCGGCGTCGGAAACGCCCGGCACCGTCAACGTCAATGGAGCCGGCCGAATCACAGGATCAGGGCTGTTAATCACCACGCCCGAAAAGGCCGGCGCAGCATCCAGGACGGTCCCAGCCGTCACGGCAGGGTCGCTCCAGTCGCCGTGGTCGCCCTGCGCCCGAGCGAAGTAGGTCTGCGCGCCCACCGGCCATCCGCTCGTACCGCCGGTCCAACTCCACCCGTCGCTGCCATCGGTATCGGTCCCTAACAGCACGTCCGTGTCGGATTGAAGGATCCCGTCGCCGTTGGCATCCCGGTAGAACTCCACCAGGACCACGGTACCGTCCGCATGGGTTACGCCCGTTGCGGTCAGGGTCAACGGATCGGGCCGCGTCACCGGATCGGGGCTGTCATCCAGACTCGCTATCACCGGCCTGGCGTTCACCACAGTCCCGTTCGCCGAGGCGGGATCGCTAACGGCCCCCTCGTTGTCTTGCGCCACAGCAAAGACTGTGTACGGCCCGAGCGCCCAGCCGGACACGTCAACCGACCCCAGCGTCCAGTCCCCGCCCGCGTCTGTGCCGTCCCCAAGCAACTGGTCCACCCCGGGGTCGAAAATGCCGTCCCCATCGTCTCGGTAGAACGATACTTTCGCCACCGTTCCATCCACATCCGATACTCCGGTTGCCGTCAGCGTCAACGGGCCGGGGCGCGTCACCGGATCGGGGCTGCTATTCAGGCCACCCACCACGGGCTTGGCATTCAGAACGGTCCCGGTCGTGGAGGCTGGAGCGCCCCAGGTGCCGTCATTGTCCTGCGCAACAGCGAAGACGGTATAAGGGCCGGTCGGCCAGCCGGTGACATCGGCCGCCAGCGCCCAGTCACCTCCTGACTCCGTGCCGTCCCCAATCAACTGGTCCAGCCCGGAGTTGAAAATCCCATCCCCATCGTCCCGGTAAAAAGACACCTTCGTCACGGTTCCGTCCACATCCGATACGCCCGTCGCCGTGAGCGTCAATGGACCAGGACGGGTTACAGGATCAGGGCTGTTCGTCACGCCGCCTACCACCGGGGCGGCATCTAACACGGTCCCGGTCGTCGAGATAGGAGCGCTCCAATTGCCGTCATTGTCCTGCGCAACAGCGAAGAAAGTCAACGTGCCAACCGGCCAGCCCGCTGTCGGGCCAGTCCACGCCCAGCCGCCGTGCTTCTCCGAGTCCCCGCCCAGGTTCGTGTCGTCGCCCACCATTGTGTCCAGGTTTACGTTGAGCACCCCGTCTCCGTCGTCCCGGTAGAACTCAACCTTCACCACATACCCGTCCGTATCCTTCACCCCCGCTGCCCTGAGCGTTATGTCATTTGGCCGCGTTACCGGATTGACAGTGTCGTTGAAATTATTGATCGTCGGCACGCTCAGCAGCAGGCGCTGCTCAAGAGCCTCAAGGGCAAGCATTACGCGCTCACCCGTGCGACGGTCCTTTGCGCTCGAACGGAATAGTGTCATCTGCCTACCCCTCCATAGATTGCGGAATCAGCCCAGGAACACCAATGTAACGGTACGACAGAATGCCCCTTGTCTCCTTGCCTGCATGGTTGGAATGAATGCGCCAGTCCCCAAAGCCCCTTTGGGACGACTCGCAACCGTAGTTGCGAAGTCCACATCCTACCATAACCAGCAAGAAAGTCAATGCGATTCTCTCCTGATCTGCGCTCTACCCAATGGCGAACTGGGCTCGCCACCGGCCTTCCGGCTTCAAGCTTGCAACTCTTGTGCCTGCATCCATATTTTCTATACAGCTCGTTCCGCAAGTCCTTTGCTACCAATTATTTACGGTGTGGCACGATGTAAACACGAAGCAGCATCTCGGCCGCCCTGGTGTTTAGATTTCCCGACATATACCCTCTCCTATTTGTCGAAAAGCACGCAACTTGCTTGCTGCAAATTAGTTAGCGCATGTGCGGCAGATTGTTGTCCCGCTTGGACACGCGAACGGTTCCTGCTCAGCCTTCGTCAAAGCACCCCCATGTGCCGCTGAGATGAATTCCGCTTCTGTGGCACAGCCGCCCCAGGGATCTGCCCAGATTGGTAGCCGGCGCCCTCTGTCATATGCCTGCCCCCCGTGCCATCCCCCAAGAGGGGGCACTATCCGGCCCCCAATGGACGGATAGCCACGCCGCGGAACAGCGGCCTGGGCCTGTGGCGCAGGAGCGCCCTCACGCCGCAACCCTTCGGTAGGTGTGCCCGTGCCCCCATGCCGCCGGGCGTACGCAGAGGAAGGCCGGTGCCACGTTAGGGCCTCGGCCCTCCGCCTTGCAAGCAAGATGCCTGCTATTGAGCGGCCGCAAGTATGGATGCGCTCGTCTGGGCGTTCTGTGCCGGGTCGTAGCTCAGGCCGTTCCCGGAGATGCGTGTGACGGTGAACGTCGCCGTTCCGCTTGTCGAGATCTTTTTGGATTTGATTGTGGAGACGCCATCATGCCTCGTCCTCGCCGAGTCCGAGCCCGTCGCGACGCCGCTCCAGGTGGCGGAGACCGCAGCGCCAGGCACCGGGGCGCCGCCGGCATCCAGCACGAGGACCGCAGCGGTTGCCTGCACCCCATGCCGTCGGCGAGATGTGCTCACCGTGATGCCGCCGACGTGTACGGGCCTACTCGGACGGGACGTAACAGTAACGGTGACCGTGGCCGACGCTGTCGCCCCGCCGTTATCCGTCACAGTCAACTTCGGGGTGAACGTGCCCACCGAGGCGTATGTGTGCGTGACCGTCGCGCCCTGGGCGCTCGATCCGTCGCCGAAGTCCCAGGCGTAGGACACAATGCTCCCGTCGCTGTCGGATGATCCGCTGCCGTCGAAGCTGACATCCAATGGCGCGGTACCGGATGTAGGCGAGGCGAATGCCCTCGCAGTCGGGGGGAGGTCCGTGGTTATCAAAGTCACGCTGACCATGGCCGACGCTGTCGCCCCGCCGTTGTCCGTCACAGTCAACTTCGGGGTGAACGTGCCCGCCGAGGCGTACGTGTGCGTGACCATCGCGCCTTGGGCGCTCGATCCGTCGCCAAAGTCCCAGGCGTACGACACAATGCTCCCATCGCTGTCGGTCGAAGCCCTGCCGTCAAAAGTGATCGCCAGAGGAGCCTGGCCCGAATCTGGCGACGCAGATGCCTGCGCGACCGGAGGCGCGCCAGGCGGCGCGGCGGCTGCCGCTGCGACCGCTGCCGCAGCATTCACGCGCCCATTGCCGAATTTGCTGTCGGGTCCTTCGGCCCCGAGGTCCGTGCACGTGGAGTAAAGGACCTTTGCCACTTGGAGCGGAGTCAGGGCCGGGTTCTTCGCGAAGACAAGCGCTGCCACGCCGGCCGCGATGGGAGAGGCAAAGGAAGTGCCGTTGACGCTCGCGTAGCCGCTGCCGGTGTAGGTGGTGTAGATGCCCTCCCCTGGCGCCACAACATCAATACCTGCACCGTAATTGGACCAACTGGCCAACGCGTCGGAAGAGGTGGTGGCTCCCACGACCACGTAATCGGGGGAAGGGGGACAAATGGTTGACGTGTCCTGTCCATTGTTGCCGGCGGCAATGAACAGAAGCCCGCCTTTCCCGAGCAAGTACTGAGCGGCGCTGTCAACCGTAGCGCTTCCCCATCCGGCGTAACTGAGATTGACCACGCGCGCCCCCGCATCGGCCGCCCAAGAGATGCCTTCTGCCATGTCGGAATAGTAGGCGCACCCATCGGGCGTATTGCTGATGCGGACAGGCAGTATGGACACGGTCCAGTTGATGCCCGAGACGCCGGCGCCGTTGTTCCCCACGGCCCCGATGCAGCCTGCAACTGAAGTTCCGTGCCACATGACCGGCTCGGTATTGGTTGTGCCGTCCACGGAGTTGAAGCCGGGGAGCTTGAGATTCGGCGCTAAGTCTGGATGGTTGGACTGCACCCCGGTGTCACAAACGGCCACGATCACGGAGCGGCTCCCGGTAGTCACGTCCCAGGCACGCGGAGACCCTATGGTCGTGTGCAACCACTGCGACGGATAGCTCGGGTCGTTCGGCACGCGCCCCGGCGGGATCAAGCGGTCCGGCTCGGCAAAGTCCACCGCCCCCGTCCCGCGCAGCTCTGCACAAAGGGCCTCAGCGTCGGGGGCCTCTTGCCCCATTGCTTTCCCTCGGCTGACCCTCCCTTTGACGACCTTCTTCTCCTCTCGCAAGTCGTACTTCCCCACCAAAGCCTTGAATTGGCCCAACTGTTCGTCCGTCGCGTTCTGCTTCATTTTGTAAAGCACCGGCGGCTGTACATGGGGCGGTTTCGCCGGCGAGGCCACGGACTCGACGTGTACGCCGGAAGCCGGTGGGGCGGCGCCAGGGGCAGGCTCTGGCGCATCCTGGACCTGGAGCGCCATTGCCACCCGGTCCACGGCCGTCCTGGCACGCTGGCCCAGCACTCCTACCGCAATCACCGCCGCCAGGCCAAAGAGGGCCAGCAACAATGCATACTCTACAGCGGTCTGGCCTCTTCGATGCCCGATCCTCCGCTCCAGTTTCGCTATTGTGCTGCTCACCCGCATACCCTCCAATCCAGGGGGCGCGTCACAGCCTGACCGTGAGCCCACTGTGATTCGGTGGTCATTGCCGGCGGTACGCCGGGCCGATTCACTGATTCCCGGCCCTTTCACGGGGCCGACGGCAAGGCAGGTCTACGCGCGTGACCTGCCCTTGTATGCTGGTGTTACAAGGTAGGCCAAGTCGCACGAAGCGACAGGCAAACTGTAAGCACCATTGCGCAAAGTCCGTGCCCGAACGCGCGGAGCCCCGCGAAGGGCGCCTAAGGCCTTGCGGAAGGCTTTTGCGAGCCTCGCCGCAAAGTGGTGCTACAGCTATGCGGAAACTGGTGGGCGTTTCCAGGCGGCGCAAGTTGAGCAGAAAGAAATATCGGGCCCCACCTACCCCGCGGGCTGGTTTCGAATCGGACCGGCCACTATTGTTGTGGGGTCAGGGAGAATGGGCGCATCAGAAACTGCGTCTGATGGTAGCGGAGGCCAGGGGCAGGGCTGCTGGAGGGTGTGATCTCATGACCTGTCCGACGCATAGTGGCGCCGGTTCCTGCGACGGCCCCACATGCGTACGCAAAGGAAGGCCGGCGCCCCATTGGGGCCTCGGCCCTCTCGCCTTCGAGGAAGGGTATTGGTTACCTGGGAACCAAGACGCCCCCGCCTGAACGTTGCTCGCCAGGTCGTAGCTCAGGCCGGTCCCGGAGATGCCGGCGACTGTGAACGTCGCCGTTCCGCTCGTCTGGGCTTTCTTAGAGGCGATAGTAGCGACGCCACTGGAGGTGCCCTTGGAGCCGGTCACTACCGACCCCGTTCCCGCAACGATGCCGCTCCAGGCGCCTGAGACCACGGCCCCAGGCACTTTGCCGCCCTTCGCGTCCAGCACGACGACGGCGGTAGAGGCCTGCACGCCGCCACTCACCGTCGGAGCACGACAGAAGCACCCGCAGACCCCAAGCTGCGGCAGCGAACGAAGAGCGCACCTCCCCGCGTTGCACGATCTGAGCCCATATGTCCGAACTGCCTTGCTCTTACAGGCGAAATTGTGTATTGTGCAGTTCTGCCAAACGGAACAGGCTTTCAAAGGGGGTTCCGGGTGCACGGGCAACGTGAAGCCCACAGACATCGCCGCTCGGAGCTGCTCACTTGGGCGATCGTCCGTCGGCCGCGCCTGCTGCCACAGCCCATCACATTGATGATCTGCGGAGGCCACTTCCGCCGGGCACCCGAACTCAATCTGCCCGCGCGAAGATGGGTGGCAGTGGCCTGAAGACTGCAATGGGATCCAAACGGAACCGCCCAGCAAGGTGGCGTAGCGGATGCGGATAAGCAGCGCCCTTGAGTGCAGGCGGCCGGCCAACGAACGGGAACTGCGGTGATTGACAGGAAGCGGACCGCGATCTTTGACGGAGTCAACAGCATGCGACTGTATCTGGTCAACCCCTCCAATCCGCGTGTCAGCAGCGTCAACCTCAAGGAGAGCCGCTGGAACCGATACCGCATCTGGAAGCCGCTCAGCCTCATGGTTCTCGCCGGCTTGACCCCACCCGAGTGGGACATCTCGATCTTGGACGAGAACCGCGGCGCACCGGACTATCCGTCCATGCCTCGGCCCGACTTGGTGGGCGTCACCGCTTTCACCTCGCAGGCGAACCGTGCCTATGAAGTGGCCGCCCAATTCCGGCGTCTCGGCGTGCCCGTCGTCATGGGCGGCATCCACGCGAGCATGTGCCCGGATGAGGCCATGGAGCGTGTGGACGCTATCGTGACGGGAGAAGCCGAAGGCGTCTGGCTGCAAGTCCTGGAAGACGCCCGGCACGGCAGCCTGAAGCGCCGCTATGACGGAGGTCAGGCCGATATCAAGGCCGTCCGGCCCGCGCGCCACGACCTGCTGGCCACGGGCTATGCCTTCGGAGCCATTCAGACCACCCGTGGCTGCCCGTTGAACTGCAGCTTCTGCAGCGTGACCGCGTTCAACGGGGCCCGCTACCGGCAGCGGCCGGTCCCGGATGTCGTGCGGGAATTCCAGTTGATCCGTGAGAAGCTTGTTCTGGTGGTGGACGACAACGTTATCGGCACGCGTCCGGAACACATCGCCCGCGCCAAAGACCTGTTCCGTGCCATGGCACGTGCAGACCTGCGAAAGGAATGGGTTGCCCAGGCCACCATCAACTTCGCCGATGATGAGGAACTCCTGGCGTTGGCCGCGAAGGCCGGGTGCAGAGGTATCTTCGTCGGCTTTGAATCCCCCACGCCGGAAGGGCTTGCGGAGATCGGCAAGAAGTTCAACATTCTGAAGGACCGCGACTTCCGTGCTTCCGTGCGGCGCATACAACGGCACGGGATCCTGGTCGTTGGTTCCTTCATCATGGGTCTGGACGTAGACGATCCGGGCGTCGGCAAACGTATCGCCGAGGCAGCCAGCCAATACGGCGTGGACAGCATCAATGTAGGGTTTCTGACGCCATTGCCCGGCACGCGCCTGTGGGACCAGATGAGGTCGGCGGGCCGCATCGCCTTTGACACTTACCCTGCGGACTGGCAGTATTACACGCTGAACCTCCCGGTGGCCCGGTATAAGCATCTCTCCCCGGCGGGCGTCTTCCAGGAGATGATGTCATGCAGCCGGACCTTCTATTCCATGCCGCGCGTTCTGCGACGGGTGTGGGGAAACTTGTGGGGACGCCGCGCGCCTCTGATCAGCCTGGTGGCCAACCTCTCATACAGAAGAAACTTCCGTCTTGAGTGCAACACGTACGCGGACTTCGAGCGTCAGTGGCGCAACAGAGGCGGTTGAGTTGGCCGCCTGTCGAGACTGCAAATAGACCTCAACTCGGCGGTCGCCGGCCGCCCGAATCTGACCGTGCCCTACGTCCGCCGTTGTGCCACAGCCGGCCGCGAGGCGATCGGGAAAACACAGGGCGCCACGCTTGCCCGCCGTTCTTCAGGTGGGCTTGCCCGCCAGCCTTGTGGCGGGTTCACCCGCCGTAGTCCCCCTCAGGTTTACGCGCCGTGGCGGGCGGACGAAGGCAGGCCCAATCCGCCCTCAGCCCTCCCTAACGCCTGCAACCACTGAAATAGAGGGTGCCACGCCCAACTCGCGGTGCCGCGAGTTGAGCGTGCCGCGTCCACGGGAACACGGGGGTGCCATCCGCCTCAGGCGGAGCCCCCGTACCTGTGGCGGGCCCGCTCCGCCGTACCGCGAAACTTGAGCGTGCCCCACATCCGCCGTTGTGGCACAGCGGCCCTCGGCTGTGATTGCTGTCTGCTCTGAACCTCTCATGGAAGAGCAGCCGCTCCGCGCCTGGCCTGCGACCGCCTATGCCCCAGGGCCTCTAAACCGGATAGGCTCGACAGGCATGCCATTCATCCAGCAGGGCCGAGACGTTGTCCCAGACCCGTTCGTTGTCCGCCGTCACATTGTCCACGGGCGAAAGTATGAAACCGCCCCCCGGCCCGAGTTGGTCAATGGCATCCCTCACGGCCTGGCGCACCTGCTCGGCCGTCCCGGTCTCCACGGTCACATAGCCGTTCACTCCGCCCCACAGACAGATGCGCCCGCCGAGCTTCCGCTTGGTCAGGGGGAAGTCCGCCCGCGTCTCCTGCACCGGGTCGGGCCCGATCAGCACGTCCATTCCCGACTCCAGGTACATGTCAAGAAGCGGCGTGTAGGCGGTGGTGGTGATGAGGCCCAACGCAGCTCCAGCCTCGTGGGCTTGCTGCACGTCATCTTTCAGGAACGGCAAGATGAGGCGCCGATAGCTCTCCGGCGAGAGAAAGTCGGCCATCTCGTACCATGCCCGCCGGACGAGCAGGTCAACGCCCGCCTCCAACACCACCTCCATGCGCCGCCGGTTCCATTCCTGGATGATAGTCAGCAGCTCCCGCACCACGTCCGGCGCCGTTGCCGCCATCACCACCAGATCCTGGATGCCGCACAGCCAGCAGGCCACGTCGAACAGCATGCCCCATCCGCCCCTCACAGGGAGGCCGTGCCTGGCCGCGAAGGACTTCACGACGCGAGCATGCTCGCGGAAGGCGACAAGGTCGTCAGCCGTCGGCGGAGTGAAGAGATAGCGCAAGGCCGGCAGGTCGTCCGGGCCCGTCACCAGGTGCTTCTGGGCGCGCGGGACGGCATAGTCGTCAAAGAGCGGCACCTTGAGCCCGTGCGGCCAGTCGTCGGTCTCGTTGACCGAGGTGCGCAGCGTCCCCGCAGGCGTAACGTACTCCCGATGGATGACTGGATACCGCCGGCCGTTCCCATTCCGTTTGCTGTCATTACGTCGAGGCCGGTTTCCTTGACCGACCTCGACCACCGTCTGCCCATTCCGTCGAAGGCGCTCTCCTTCAGCGCCTTCGACCACATTGTCGGCCCCGCCGACAATCCGTCGCCACGTTCGCACCTCCACGCGCGGGTCGAACCGCAGGGACAGTGCCCCAGCCCCCAGCTCAACAAAGGCGTCAAGGCCCATCTCAATCTGCTTCTGTACGAACTCAAGCTCGTCCGCGCACCGCGCCCTCAGAGCCCCAAACAGCATGAAGCTGCAAGGGACGTAGTCAGGCGCTTCGTACCTGATGGCGGCGAGCATGCGTTCGCGGGACGAGAGGCGGGCAGCCATCACCTTGCGCGCTCCTTCACAAACTGCGAGGTGCAACTCAGCGGAGTTGAACGATTATACGGAAAGGCACTGATCTCCGCGAAAGGGCCCATCGTATACAGGGCCCCAGCGCCCCCCGCGAGCGCCCAGCCCACGAGGACATGGACGCAATACGGAGTGCCACGCCCAAGCGCAGCTTGAGCGTGCGTTCCCTCTGCCGACGCCCCCCTCAGCGGCCTCGCTCTGTCTGTACCGAGCACCACCTGCCGTATCAGTGGGCATCAGTGCAAATCTGTGGCAAATGTCGTCGTTCCTTGCCCGCCATCCGTGTGGTGGGCGGATCGTGCATGCGACGGACACCTCAACACCGGGTGCCACGTTTACCGGCCGTACTTGTGGAGGGCCCAATCCGCCGTAGCCCCTCGTCCTCCGAGCCTACTCCGCCGATGCGGCTGGCTCGGCTGCGAAGCCGGAAGTTGCAGCGAAGGGCGGAGGTGGATTGAGCGTGCGTTCCCCCCTCCCGACGCCCGGCTCAGCGGCCTCGCTGTGTCCGTACCGAGCACCAGTTGTCGTATCAGTGGGGATCAGTGCAAATCTGTGGCCAATGTCGTCGTTCCTTGCCCGCCCAGTACAGACCAGGCCGCCGTCCGGCCTTCGTAGTAGGCTTGCGCCCCGCTACCGCGTCACTATGACCTTCGGCAGGGACTTCTTCAGTTGCTCAACACCCCCGTTCGTGACCTTCGTTTCCCGGAGGTCGAGCTCGTGCAACGCCGTCAGGCCCTTCAGGTGTACCAGCCCTGCGTCGGTCACCTTAGTTCCCCTCAGGAAAAGGCCCTGCAAGCCCGTCAATCCCTTGATATGCTCGAGGCCCGCATCCGTGACCCTCGCTCCCACGAGGTCCAGGTACTGCAAGTTACTCAGCCCCTTCAAGTGCTCAAAGCCCGCCCCCGTGACTCCAGTGCGCTCCAGAGACAACGCCTTCAATGCCGTCAGGCCTTGCAAATGCTGCAAGCCTGCGTCAGTAACCTTCGTGTCATCGAGGCCCAGTGCCCGCAATCCTGCCAGCCCTTCCAGGTGCTGCAGACCTTCGTCTGTGATCCCCGTATTCGACAAGCTGAGGTCCTCCAGTGCCCTCATCCCCTCCAGGTGAACAAGGCCTGCGTCCGTGACCCTCGTCCGGCTGAAGCCAAGGATCCTCAACTTGGTCAGGCCCTTCAAGTGCGCCAAGCCCGCATCACCTACCTTGCTGCCCGACACGTGAAGCTTCTGCATGGCGGTCAGGCCCTTTAAATGCTCCAAGCCAGAGCCCGTAATGTTGGTGCCGCATAGGTTGAGTTCCTGCAAGGCCGTCAGCCCTTTCAAGCGCTCCAAGCCTGCATCCCTAACCTTCGTTTCAAAGAGGTTCAGATTCTGCAGCGCCGTAAGGCTCTTCAGGTGCTGCAGACCCGCGTTCGTCACGCCGGTGTAACTCAAGTTGAGTTCCTGTAACGCGATAAGCCCCGTCAGGTGCTTAAGACCAACATCCGAGACCTTTGTACGCAAGAGGTCCAAGCATTGCAGCCCCGAAAGCCCCTCCAGGTTTGCCATACCTGCATCCGTCACCGTCGGTGCGCCCTCTTGGCCCTGGACCTCGAGCCATTGCACGTCCCTCAGCCCTTTCAGGTAAGCGAGGTCTGCATCTGCGGCAAAGTTCATCTTCAACCCCGCAACCCCCTGAGCTTCGATCTCCTGACGGACCTTCTTCATGTCCACGGGGTCCAGCGGTTCAACGAACCACCAACGGCACGCCGGTATCCTGAGGGCCTGGGCGGAAGGCGTCCTGCCGACGCGTTCGTGCCCATCGCCTATTACAGCGTACACGTCGAAGGCCACCTTCGAATTGAAGGCCTTCGGCTGGGCTTTCCCTTCTGCTATGGACGAGCAGCCGGCGGCCCACAGCGCGCCGGCCAGGATTGACGCAACCAGCCCATACTTCCACGCCCTGTTGCCCATCGTAGGCCTCCTTTGAGGCGTCGGCGATAGCGGGTCCCGTGCCTCCAAGCAGGCGCCCCTTCCAAAAGTACACCCTCGGCTGTCTGCCGTCAAGTGTTGTGCCGGGCCCGTTCCGGGCAGCACACCACTTCCACTCCCTGCCCTTCCTTGCCCGAAGCCGACTCGCACGTTGGCCCAATTCTACCCCCTGCTCGGACTTTTAGAGGTTCCTAATCCACGCCCAACAGCCTGTAACGTGCCTCCTGCCCCTTTGGGTCGTTGCGCTGCCCCCGGCGCGTCTACCACTGCTGGCCAGTTCCCGGCCTCCCTTACCCGGCAAAACCAGTCTCCACCGCCCTATGACCTGCCGCTACGTTCGCTCTCCAAGTACGCCCTGAGCTTAGACGCAACAGATTTCTGTCCCATCTGCTCGAACTTCGTCGCAAGGCTTCGGAGTGACGCCTGAAACTCTTTCTCAGTCATCAGCCGAACTTCCGTCTGCCTGTCTAAGTGACGGTCTAACTCGCCGCAAGAAAGAACACTCCTTGTCCGGTTCTTGTGATTCCCCTTCTTATCGAAAACTATCGGGAACCACCCCGGGTAGGGCAGCGCTTCGAGTTCTTTCCTGGTTAGCCCCGCGCCGAGATACTCATAATCGATAGGCGCGGCTCCTGAGGCCGAGTCCACTCCCGTGGGCCTCTTGGAGGGGCAGTGCAACCCGCCCACCATGTGCCACCAATCCCTAAGCCGTTCAAGACTTGCAGGCAACGCGCCCCCGTGCTCGTCGATATACCCCCTCAGCTCCCTGCTGATGAGCTCCACACGGGCCTCGCATAGCGATTCCAGGGAGACAGGCGGCAGCTTCTGTGGCGGGTCAAGACGAGGCAAGTGCTCCAGCAAGGGACACGCTGTCATCAGCGCCACGGCCAGTATAAGCAAGAGCAGCCACCTGGACACCCAACCTGAAAGTGCCTCCCCCGGCTCTCTCCGTTGGCCAGACATCAGCCCTTCTCCAAGCATGCGCTGTATCCAGGCGCCTCAGCCCACATGGCGCGCCCACGCCGGCCTGGGCAAGGATCCCTTGGGCTTCCACCTATCTTATTAGTCCCATTTTCGTGGCCAAACCTTTGCAAAATCGTCCAAATCGCCCTTTCGTGCCCTTCCGTGGGCTCCGCCAGCTAACCGGCTTATCACCTGCCGGACGCCCCGTCTACCGCAAACTGCCGCGCCAGAAACTGGCTCGAACCATACGGCCCCGCCGCCCTTACGCCAAGCAGGCGATGCTTCCTGCCGTACCCTAACCCACGATCTTAGCCAAGCCCGCCTCGAGCCCCACTTCCATTTCATCTTCTCTCGTTCAGGAGCCTTACCAGATCCTCGTGGCCCCTCTCGCGCGCAAGGTCCAAAGCCGTCTTGCCGTTCTTGTCCTTAATGTCGGACTGAGCACCATATTCCACAAGTAACGCTGCCACCTCTGCATCCTGGCGGGTCCAATGTTGCCCTCCGGCCACGGTGTGCAGAGGAGTCTGCCCGCTAGCGTCCCTTACGTTTGGATCAGCCCGATGCCTGAGCAGCAACAGCACCAACTCTTTTCCCGCCCCGCAAAGTGCTGCGGCATGGAGCGGCGTCTGAGCCGCCTGGTTCTGCAGGTTAGGGTCTGCACCATTGGAGAGTAGCAGCAGTGTCACCGACTGTCGACACGCATAGACAGCAGTGTGAAGAGGCGTGTTCCCGAGCTCCGCGTCTGGAGCATTCACGTCCGCCCCTCCAGCTATAAGGGTCCGTGCTATGTCTTCCTTGCCTTGTTGCACGGCATACTGCAGGGACTCTGCCCCCGCAGTGCTGGCGGCTTCAACCCACGCTCCATCGGTGAGACAAACCAGGCCTCTTACCATTCGTAGCGTCTGTGCAAGAAGCATCAGTTTCCGCGTCTGCTCGTCACTGAGGACGACCGCTGCGTCCGCGTGGGCTTTCGCCACGACGCCCTCAAGCTTCCTCACCTGTTCGTCGGTGAGGCTCAGGTCCGCCTTGAGAGCAAGGATAACGGCGGGATCAGTGGGTTCCACTTTCATATCCTGGACCTTACTCCCCTGATCGGGCGCAATTCTGGGAGCGGCCGTCGCGCAACCAACCATCAAGGAAGCGCCAAGAGCGGCTACTGCCAGGGCAACTACCATCAAACTCCACTTCGATCTCATTCGAGCGTCTCCTCAAATGTGAGGCAACCGTTAACCGCCTGCTCAACATGATTGGAACAGCTGCCCATAGGCCGTAGCCGCTAAGGAATCCCTGCACGCTACCGACGTTAGCCGGTAGAGCAAATCGCCTTCTGTTGGTTGGGCGAATGCCCTGCGCTGTTCGCCTACGCCGGGTCGCCAAGCCAAGAGATTGCTTCGACTCCACCTATCATATTAGTCCCATTTTCGCGGCCAAACCTTTGCAAAATCGTCCAAATCCCCGTTTCGTGGGCTTCCTTGGCCCCCGCCAGGACCTGGGATAGCACTTGGGCGATGCCCCGTCAAGCGCAACCTGCCCTGTAGACCTAAGCGGTTTATCCTGAGCCCTCTATGCTTTTCCCGCTTGCCATTTGGCAAAGGAGCGCACCTCAACCCGTGAGGCGCCATCAGGATCCAGCCGCCAGGCGCTGCTGATTTGGGTTGTTCCCGTTCGCCAGGCCTGATCTGCGCGCAGGAATAGGTTCACCTGCGCCCATCTGTGAAATCTGTGGATCAGGCCGTCGTACGTCAGCTCCGTGGAAAACTGCCGCGCAAGAGAACGGGTTGGAACCGTCCGCCCCCGGCCCCGCCGCCCCTCCGCCCTGAGCAATGCGGGAACTGCAATCCTCTTGCGGCGATCAGGGAAAATGGCAAGCTTGACCTCGAAAAGTGTTACCCATGTCCTGAGCCTCAAGTGTTACCTATGTCCTGATCGCACCCCGCACCCATTCATACTTCACACTGCTCTGTAGAAACCTTGATTTTGGGGTGGGCGAATGGGGATAAGGGAATTGCTGAAATCAGAATATCCTCCTATCGGGGCACCGCCTTATGAGAAGCCCTCGCGCCATGACCAAGTCTCCTGTAGCCCTCGCGCAAGAGGCGCTGGCCCTCGCCCAGCAGGCCTTGGATCCCTACTCCTGTGCAAATTCTCGCCACGATTTCACCCAGCCTCAGCTGTTTGCCATCGCCGTGCTGCGTCAGTTCTTCCGGACCGACTACCGGGGCGTGGTGCAGCTTCTGAAGGACTTCAGCGATCTGCGCCAGGTTCTGGGGCTCAAGAAGGTCCCGCATTTTAC
>Ga0315282_10001087_pt1 | contig 52339 bp, 46 predicted proteins | sample YL17G07_20_MG_FD_203693 | JGI IMG/M metagenome (GOLD analysis project Ga0315282, IMG submission 203693) | Sediment microbial communities from Yellowstone Lake, YNP, Wyoming, USA - YL17G07_20 | ecosystem: Environmental > Aquatic > Freshwater > Lake > Sediment | place: USA: Wyoming | collected...
AGGCGGCCGAGGTGGCCCCTCTGCCGTTGAGGCGCTCCCTCCGACCGGATCAAAAAGCGAAATCCGAGGATCATAGACCTCACTCGTCATCAGCCGTGCCCAAAACGAGTGTTATCACACAGACTCTCAAGGCCGGTGCTACACGACTTGAGCCCCGGTGAACCCCGGTGATATCCTGGCCAGCTCAACCATTCCCATCGGGTTTTGGAGGACTTGCGATGCAGCATCGAAAGCTTGGTCACAGCCCCCTCAGCGTTTCCGCCCTCGGACTGGGCTGCATGGGGATGTCCGATTTCTACGGCCCGGCCAACGATGATGAATCCATTGCCGTCATTCATCGCGCGCTCGACCTGGGCATCAACTTCCTCGACACCGCCGACGTCTACGGTATCGGTCGCAACGAAGTCCTGGTCGGTCAAGCCCTCAAGGGCCGTCGCGACGCGGTGGTGCTGGCCACCAAGTTCGGCAACGTGCGCGAGCCGGACGGCCGCTGGGTAGGAATCAACGGGCGCCCTGAATACGTTCGTCAGACATGCGATGCCAGCCTCAGGCGACTGAACGTCGAAGTCATCGATCTCTACTACCAGCACCGCGTCGATCGCAGCGTGCCGATCGAAGAGACCGTGGGCGCGATGTCGCGGCTGATCGAAGAGGGGAAGGTGCGTTTCCTAGGGCTTTCCGAAGCCTCCCCCGCCACCCTCCGCCGCGCGCACAAGACTCACCCGATCAGCGCGCTGCAAACCGAGTACTCGCTCTGGAGCCGCGAACCTGAAGACGAGATCATCGCAACCTGCCGCGAGCTCGGCATCAGCTTCGTCGCCTACAGTCCGCTCGGGCGAGGATTCCTCAGCGGCAAAATCCAGAAGCTCGACGACCTCGCCCCCGACGACTGGCGCCGCAACATGCCGCGCTTCCTGGGCGAGAACTTTTCGAAGAACCTCAACCTCGTCCGCCATGTTGAGGAACTCGCCGCCGACAAGCGTTGCACGCCGTCGCAGGTCGCGCTCGCCTGGGTGCTCGCCCAGGGCGAAGACATGCTGCCGATTCCGGGAACCACCAGCCGCGCGCATCTCGAAGAAAACCTGGCCGCGCTCGAAGTCACCTTCACTCCCGGAGAGCTGGCGCGCATCAACGAGATCGCTCCCCAGGGAGTTGCCGTCGGCGAACGCTATGCCGAGATGGCCATGAAAGTCGTGAACGGGTAGAGGCGACATTTTGTCGCCATTGTTGCGGAGGTGTCCTCACCGCCGGGCCTTGATCGTAGGGGAGCGCTCACCCCACCCGCAGGAGCCAGGAGAACTCCCCTGTGTGCGCACCTTGGATGCGGGTCCAAACTACCCGATCCTTTGTTTTCTACAACATTCTGGCTTCGTTCCTCGAGTTTGAATGTTTTTCCACCCCGAAAAGCCTCCACAGAAAGCAAAAGGCGGCCACTCGGGCCGCGCTTCCCTTTCGTCACAAACTAGACTAGCACACTTGCCCTCGAAAGTCAAGGAGACATTTTGCCCACGCCTTGCACTTCTCATCGCTTAGGCTTGTAGGGGCAATTCATGAATTGCCCCCTCAGCGCAGGAGCCGGCGTGAATGTGTAGGGACAATTCACGAATTGCCCCCTCAGCGCGGGATTCGATGTGTGTGGGCGATTCGTGAATCGCCCCTACAACTCCTGCCGGTCGGCGGAAACCCTTCAGGTTTGCGGATTGATTTCTCCTCCTCCCTGACCCGCCGCCCTCCGAAGGTTCGCGCCAGTCCGCGATGGCAAAGCAAAATTCAGGATTTCAACTCGATTTGATACGCGAGGGGTCTCAGGCTGGGGCCCGAGACGCGTCGCCACGGGTAGTGCTTTGCGACCCCTCCTGACGCCACCGGGTCGCGCCCCGTCGAAACACAAATGGAATGCACCAAGAACAAGTGCGAGTTGCTCGCGTATTTTCGGAGATGCTTCACTTCATTCGTGGTCAGTATCACACTATGGCCTTTGGATTGTGTGCCCTTGACCTCGACATATAGTTTCTTGCCATTTTTCTCACAAAAAAGATCATATGACTTGGTGGCCGAGACGTCATGCCATTCATAACCCTTGGCCTCATAATGCCTCTTTGCGCGTTTCATCGCATGAACCTCGACGATCCTTCTAAGGCGGGAGTTTTGCTGGCGACCCGCCGATTCGAGTTCTTGCTCCAATCGGGGCTGCCTTCTCCTCCAGGGCAGACCATCTAACCTCTTCCCGAAGTGCGGAAAAAGAATCCTCTTCTCAAAATCGCGAAACTGCTTAGCAGGAACGGACATGCAGGTCGAGTTGTAGTTGGGAGTCCATCCTCTTTGATAACCTCTGTAGTGCCCGTCTTCGGTCACAAGCCAGAGCCGTTTGTACTTCCTCTCCAACCAACCCGTGCTCATGCGCCTGCCCTTACGTGCTTTGGAGAGCTTGCACTCGGATGTTACCTGGCCGAGGAGCTGAATATGACTTCCATAGCATAGATAGAAGAAGTCCCCTTTTTTCATTTCTTCATTATTAAAGGCGCGAGCCTGCCCTCTTCCGGTTCCCGAGTGAATGGTTATCAAGTGTCTCCCCTCGTGGTCCTTGCGCTGTTCGGGTTTCAGTGACCCGTGGGAGATCTTCCAGACCTTCTGGGGATAAGGTGAGAAGTCCATAAATCCAACGGCTCCTTTGCGCTACTTGTATGCCGGAATCCCCGTCACGCGCTCGCCGATGATGAGGGTATGGATATTGTGCGTGCCCTCGTAGGTGAAGACGGACTCCAGGTTGCACATGTGGCGGAAGATGGGGTACTCATCGGCGACGCCGTTGGCCCCCAGGATATCGCGCGCCGCGCGGGCGATGTCGAGCGCGATTTTGACGTTATTGCGTTTGAGCATGGAGACGTGGGCGTGGTCGGCGCGGCCTCTGTCCTTCAGGCGGCCGACTTGCAGCGCCAGCAATTGCGCCTTGGTGATTTCCGTCACCATGTCGGCGAACTTGGCCTGCACGAGCTGGTGTGAGGCGATGGGTTTATCGTCAAACTGTTTGCGGATCTTGGCGTATTCGAGCGACTCGTTGTAGCACGCCATGGCCGCGCCAATGGCGCCCCAGCCGATGCCGTAGCGCGCCTGCGTCAGGCAGGCGAGCGGCGCCTTCATGCCCTGCGCCCTGGGAAGCATGTTGCTGGCCGGTACCCGCACGTCTTGGAGCGACAGGCTGGATGTGACCGAAGCGCGCAGCGACCACTTGCCTTTGTAGTCCTTCGCCGTAAATCCCGGAGTCCCTCGCTCGACGAGGAATCCGCGCACGCCTTCATCCGTGCGCGCCCAGACGACGGCGACGTCAGCAATCGACCCGGAAGTGATCCAGGCCTTCTCGCCGTTCAAAATCCAGTGCTCGCCATCCTTTTTGCCGCGCGCGCGCATGCCGGCGGGATTCGAGCCGAAGTCGGGCTCGGTCAGGCCGAAGCAGCCGATGGCCTTGCCCTGCTGGAGGAGCGGCAACCATTTGTCTTTCTGTTCCTCCGAGCCATATTCCTTGATGGGATACATCACCAGCGCCCCCTGCACCGAAACGAAGCTGCGCAGGCCGCTATCGCCACGCTCGAGTTCCTGCATGATGAAACCGTAATCGACATTGGACATTCCCGCGCAACCGTAGCCCTCGATGTTCGCGCCGTAGAAGCCCAGTTCGGCCATCTGCGGCACCAGGTGCATGGGGAACTTGCCCTCGCGATTCCATTCTTCGATGTGGGGATTCACTTCGTTATCGACGAACTCGCGCACCGTCTGGCGCACCAGCTTCTCTTCGTCGCTGAAGAGCGAATCGATTTCCATGTAATCAACGCCATGAAAGGGGAACATGAGAAGACTCCTTTGTGGCGCCGCCATCTTGGCGGCAGCCTTGCCGGCTTGGAAGCCGGCGCTACGGCAATGAATTCGGAATCAATTGCGAAGGCAGGGCCTGGAGGGGCCGAGACAGTCAGTCGGTGTATCGTCAATCGCGTCACCGCTAGGGATTCTATCGGCGGTACCAAGACAATTCAAGCCAAGGACACGTAGGGCCGCCATCGTGGCGGCATTCAAGGCCGGCTGGAAGCCGGCGCTCCAACTTTCGCAACGCCGGTGGGCAGCATATAATCCCAACCTGTATGGACGAACGCACGCGTTTGACCGCGATGGTCAAGGCGGCGGGTTGAGCGGCCAAGTTGAGTCCAAGTATTTTGGACTCGGTGCTCAGCAAGCTGCCTAAGCAATTCGATCCCAACGTCCTGATCGGCTTCGACACCGCCGACGACGCCGGAGTGTATCGACTGACCGACGACCTGGCGCTGGTGCAGACGGTGGATTTCTTCACGCCCATCGTGGATGACCCCTACACCTTCGGCCAGATCGCGGCGGCGAATTCCCTGAGCGACGTTTACGCCATGGGCGGCCGCCCGATTTCCGCGCTCTCGATTGTGGGATTCCCGAACAATAAAGAGCAGATTGGAATCCTGGAGAAAATCCTGCAAGGCGGGCTCGCCAAGATGCAGGAAGCGCAATGCACGGTGATCGGCGGGCACTCGATCGGCGACGATGAGATCAAGTTTGGCTACGCGGTGACGGGCGTGGTGAATCCTCGACGCGTCTGGGCCAACGCCGGGGCGCGCGCGGGCGACCGGCTGGTGCTGACCAAGCGGATTGGGACGGGCATCATCGGCACTGCACTCAAGCAAGGAAGCGCGAGCGACGAATCGGTGCGGGCCGCCGTCGAATCCATGGGCACGCTGAACCGTGCGGCGAGCGAAGTGGGGCTCAACTTTCCCGTCCACGGCGCGACCGATATCACCGGCTTCGGCTTGCTCGGCCACGCGCGCGAAATGGCCATCGGCAGCAAGGTCAGCTTGGTGCTCGACCACGCGCGCATCGAGTTCCTGCCCGGCGCCGTCGATTGCTCACGTCAAGGATTCCTGCCCGGCGGACTGAAGCGCAACATCGAGTTCATAGCCGGTTGCGTGGAGTTTGCGGATTCTATCCCTGAGGAAGTGAGGAATCTTCTCTTCGATCCCCAGACTTCCGGCGGCATGCTGTTCACCGTGGAGGGACGCGAGTCCGCGAACCTCGTAAAGTCCCTCGCCGAGCACGGCGTGAGCGCCCGCGAAGTCGGGGAGGTTCGAGAGAAGACCCATCCCCTGATTCTGGTGGGATGAGCGCGACCCATCACGCGATTCGGCGCTTCTGCGCGGCCTGGGTGGGGTTGTGTGCGGCGCTGGCGCTGCACGTGACCGACGAGGCTCTTACCGGCTTCTTGGACGTTTACAATCCCGCCGTGCAGGCCACCTCACCGGGGCGATCTACTTCCGCCGCGTGATGCCGGGAGGATATTCGGCGCCCCTGCTGATTGCCGCCTCGATCTACCTTCTCGTGGCAGACCGGCGGCTGGGCGCGCCTTCGCCTCGTCACGCGCAAGTCGGTTCAACGGCCATGGACCGTCGGTAATCTGGGACAAGAACAGAGATTGGAGTTCTGGGGCTTTCGGGTTTAGAATACGCAGGCTATGGACGAGCGCGATTTTTTCGACGAGCAAGAAACCCTGAAGCCTGCCAATCTCTCCTGCCTCCACTGCCGCCAGAGCGCGAGCTACGACATTCGATGGCTGGTGCGCACCAAGAAGAAAACGCTGCCACGCGGCGCCGACGAGCGTGACCGGGCAAAGTTCGAGAAGGCCCGGTCCTACATGATCCGCCGCGACGATCTCATGATGTGCAAGAACCTGCGCTGCCGGAAGCGTTTTGAGATTTCCGGCCTGCAGTCAGTGGTCTTTCTCTGAGGTGAAGTTCGTTTCCCGTCGGCTTCGCACTCACCTGGTGCTCGGCCTATCCCGACACACTGGTGCCTCGTCTTCACACGACCAGGCAATTGAGATTTCAGTAGTCGACTTTCGGCCCTTTGGGAGGGGGGAGTCCGGGGCCGTCGTCGTAGCGGCTGGAGGACGTGACTTCTTCGTGTTCGAAGCTGAGAGGCGCCGAGAGCTGCAATTCCAGGTTCGTGCCGGGAGGAAGAACCACTTCCGGTCCGCGGGTGGCCAGCACCCAGATCAGTCCCCCCACGCCGCCGCTCAGGGCTCCGATGCCCGCGCCTTTACCGCTCCGCGTTGATATCCCACCGATGATCGTTCCCTGCGTGGCCGTGGTGGCGATCTTCTCGGCATCTTCTCCCTTCTTCCCTTGGCCTTCGACCTTCCCTTCTTGGCGCTTGAACCCTTCGTTGCCCGATCCCGCGTAAGAGGAAAGCGTGGCGCGAAGCGGGCGCGTCGTGCCGTTGGGAAGGGTGATCGATTCAAAGCGCAGTCCGACCTGCGCCTTGCCCTTGACCCGCCCCGGACGTACGACCTGCGTAACCGCGCCCTTCACATAACTGCCCACGGGAATCACGATGCGGTTCCCCACCGTGATGGGATAGATGGTCTCGCAATAGATGGCCTGACCGGCGTAGGCCGTGCGCGAGTTGATGGTGTTGCGGAGTGTGAGCGGGATCGTCGTTTCCACGGGCACGACAACTTTGGACCCCTGGCTTGAAGGCGGGGAAGGAGATGGCTCGCTGTTCTGGCTATAAGTTGTCGTCGCGCTGGCGAGACAGCATAGCGTCAAGAAGGCAAAACCTGCCGATCGCCGCCACATGAGTGCACCTCGCAGCTGGGGTGGTTGTCCACCTGTTCCTACGATGATGCACGCCGGGCGAGGGTTGTACAAGCCCCACCTCGCAGGCCCGCGGCAAAGCCCAGCTAGCTCGTGCCCAACGCGGCCTGGATGGCCTGGGCGATGCGCGCCGCGTGGCGCTCGACGGCTTCCGCCTCCTCGGCCTCCACCATCACCCGCGCCAGCTTTTCCGTCCCCGAGTAGCGGACGACAACGCGCCCGCGCTTGCCGAACTCCGCGTGGCTGCGCTCGATGGCCTCCGCGACCAAGGGAATCGATTCGAGTGGCGGCTTCTCTCGCACCCGCACGTTTCGAATGATCTGAGGAAACTGCTTCAGCCCCTGCGTCAGTTCCTCCAGGGAACTCCCGCTTTCCTCCAGTAGCCGCAGCATCCGGATCAGGGTGATCAAGCCGTCGCCGGCCAGCGAAATATCGGAGAAGATGATGTGGCCGGATGGCTCGCCGCCCAGGTTGATGCCCGAGCGCAGCATCTCCTCGAGCACGTACTTGTCACCGACCGCGGTGCGTTTCAGGTACAAGCCGTGACGGCCAAGCGCCAATTCCAGCCCCAGGTTCGACATCAACGTGCCCACGATGCACCGGCCTTTCAGTTCGCCGCGCGCGTGGAAATCGAGGCCACAAGCATAGAGCACATGGTCGCCATCGGTGAGGCGGCCTTCGCGCGTGGCAAAAATCGCGCGGTCGGCGTCGCCGTCGAAGGCCACGCCCAGATCGGCAGCGCGGGAGCGCGTTTCCTCTCGCATCTTTTCGGGATGGAGCGAGCCGCAACCCAGATTGATGTTTCGGCCGTTCGGCTCGGCGTGGAGCACGCGAGTCTTGATTCCAAGGCGGGCCAGAAGCTGGGGGCCCAGTTGCGAAGCGGCCCCGTGCGCGCAGTCCACCACCACGCGCAGAGGCGCGAGGCGCGAGAGATTTCCCGCAAGACCCACAAGGTAGTCGAGGTAATCGCCGAGGATTGCCGTGCTCGGCGCGAGAGGTGCAGCGGCGGAATCGGCGGGCGTGCCATCGGTTTCCGCCAGTTCGCGCTCGATCTCGAGCTCGACGGCCTCGGCGAGTTTGCGGCCGGAGGAGGCGAGAACCTTAATCCCATTGTCTTCGAACGGATTGTGCGAGGCGGAGACGACAATTCCGGCCGCGTACCCGTGATGACGAGTGAGAAATGCCACCCCGGGCGTGGTGACGACTCCGGCATAGGTCACCGCCAGACCGCTGGCTTGCAGCCCGGCAGCGAGGGTGCGCGAAATCCAGGCGCTCGATTCGCGCGTGTCCTCACCCAACAGCACTTGCCCGGCCCGCGGCGCCCGCTCGCCGCCCAGCACGCGACCGATCGCCCCACCCAGCTTCCAGATCGTCGCGTGGTCGAGGGGATAGTGCCCGGCGACGCCGCGCACCCCGTCGGTCCCGAACAGTTCAAGTTTGTCTGCCATGTGCTTTGATTTTAACACCGCGACTTTGCCGGTGGTTGGTTGTCTGTTGTGCGCGGCTCTCCGCTGACTGCCGTTGCTACCGCGGACGACACACTACGGACCGCTGCGACCGGCGGCGAGAATGGCGTCGGCAAGCCACACGGCGGGAAGGGCGGCGGCGACATCATGCACGCGCACGATGTGCGCGCCGGCGAGAATGGAGGCGGCGACCGCAGCCGCATCGCCAACCTGTAAGGGCGGGGCTTGCCCCGCCCTTTCAACGCGCACAAGAGGCCATGGATCATACCGAGTCCGTCTGGCGGTTGCTGGTGTAAGTCCCTCGCCACACACAATCGCCTGGACGAATGACTTGCGCGACGTGCCCACCATGAGGGGTAAACCAAAGTCCTGCAAGCGGTCGAGGTGTGCCAGGATTTCAAAATTCTGCCGCCGCGATTTTCCGAACCCCAGACCCGGATCGATAATGAGTTGAGAGCGGCGCACGCCGGCGGCCAGCGCGCGGCGGATGGAGCCTGCCAACCCTTCGCGCAACGAGCGCCAGATGGAGCGCGCGAACGGCTCCTGCTGCATCGTCTCGGGCCGCCCGCGCAGATGCATCAGGATGAGCGGGGTTCGATGGCGCCGCGCCACTTCGGCCAAGCGCGGGTCGAAGCGCAGTCCGCTCACGTCATTGATGATGGCGGCGCCGGCGCGCACGGCGGCTTCGGCCACCTCGGCCTTCGTGGTATCAATCGAGATCGGCAGGCCGGGGCGGCGGCGCAGCCCGCGAATCACCGGCAGCACGCGGCGCAATTCCTCTTCTGCCGAGATGGGCTTCGAACCCGGCCGGGTCGATTCCCCGCCGATGTCAATCCAGTCCGCGCCCTGCCTGGCCAGTTCCAAGGCGTGTTCAATCGCGCAACCAGGATCAAGATAGCGCCCGCCATCCGAAAAGGAATCCGGCGTGACGTTCACCACGCCCATGACGAGCGTCCGCTCGCCCACCCACGTTCGTCGGTCTTTGATGGTTAATTCCAGCAGTGGACGTGAAGGCATCGTCGATAGGTCAACAAGATCCAAGTACCAAGGGGGAAGGCTGCGCGCATCCCCACCAAACTTCATCCTTCACACGGTACACTCTTCTCAGGCTGGCTGGGGCCGTTCGCGGCCGGGCATTCCGGGGGCGGTTTGAGGCTTGATAACCTCGGTGGTTTCGGACTGGGGCGGCGCAGGAGGCCCGGTTCGTATTCGCTCCGGGAGCGGCTTGTCATCGATGAGCAGCTTGATCTCGCTGCCGTCCAAGACTTCCCGCACCAGCAGCGCTTCCGCAATGCGGACGAGCGCTTCGCGGTTCGAGGTCAGGACTTCTCGGGCGCGCGAGTAGCCGGTCATCACGAAGCGTTTGATTTCCTGATCAATCTTGATGGCGGTGTCCTCGCTGAAGTCGCGCGAAGTGGAGATGTCGCGCCCCAGGAAGATTTCGCCCTGATTCCTGCCATACGCCAGCGGCCCGAGATCGGACATCCCGAAGTCACAGACCATGCGGCGAGCCATCTCCGTCGCCTGCTCGATGTCATTGCCGGCGCCGGTCGTGATGTGATTCAAGAACAGTTCCTCGGCCGCCCGGCCCCCCATCATGATGGCGAGCTGCGATTCGAGATAATCGCGCGTGTAGGTGTGCTTGTCGTCCACGGGCAATTGCATGGTGACGCCCAGCGCCATGCCGCGCGGAATGATCGTGACTTTGTGCAGGGGGTCAGCGTAGGGAACAAAGAAAGCGACCAGCGCGTGTCCGGCTTCGTGGAAGGCCGTATTCTTCTTCTCTTCCTCGGAGAGGATGAGCGACTTCCGCTCCGCGCCCATCAGGACCTTGTCCTTGGAGGTTTCGAAGTCGGCCATCACCACCTGCTTGCGGTTCTGGCGGGCGGCGAGCAGCGCCGCTTCGTTGACCAGGTTGGCGAGATCCGCACCCGAAAAGCCCGGACTCCCGCGCGCAATCACCGAGATGTCCACGTCCTCGGAAAGCGGGATCTTCCTGGTGTGGACCTTGAGGATCGCCTCGCGGCCGCCCACATCCGGCCGCGAAACGACCACCCGGCGGTCAAAGCGACCCGGGCGCAGCAGCGCGGGATCGAGCACGTCGGGGCGGTTCGTGGCGGCGATGAGGATGACGCCTTCGTTCGACTCGAAGCCGTCCATTTCCACCAGCAACTGGTTCAGCGTCTGCTCGCGTTCGTCGTGCCCACCGCCCAGGCCGGCGCCGCGATGGCGGCCCACGGCGTCAATTTCGTCGATAAAGATGATGCAGGGGGCGTTCTTCTTTCCTTGCTCGAAGAGGTCGCGGACGCGCGAGGCGCCGACGCCCACGAACATCTCCACAAAATCCGAACCGGAAATCGAAAAGAAGGGGACGTTGGCTTCGCCGGCGATGGCACGGGCCAGCAGCGTCTTGCCCGTGCCCGGGGGTCCGATAAGGATAACGCCTTTGGGGATTCGGCCGCCCAGTTTCTGGAACTTTTGCGGCTCGCGGAGGAATTCGATGATCTCCTGGAGTTCTTCCTTGGCCTCTTCAACGCCCGCCACGTCTTTGAACGTCACCTTCTTCTGCTGGCTGGAGAGCAGCCGGGCGCGGCTCTTGCCGAAGGAGAGAGCTTTGTTGCCGCCCGTTTGCATCTGCCGAACAAAAAAGATCCACAATCCGACCAGCAGGATCATGGGCAGGGCATTCGCAACCCATGTCATCCAAGTGCTGCCGGAAGTGTCTTTGATCTCGACGTTGACGTTCTTATCTTGCAGCGATTTATAGAGGTCGGGGTAGTTGGAGGGGATGGTCGTCCGGAATTTGCCGTTGTCCTTCTTGAAAGCCCCCGAAGCCTCCACGCCGGTGATCTTCACTTCGCGGACATTGTCCTTGCTGACCTCGTTCATGAACTCGGTGAAGGTCAGATCGCGAACTTTCTCCCCCGTGTTCGAGCGCACCACCGCCCAGATGAGGAGGGCAAAAACCGCCATCACCACCCAGAAGATGATGTTTCTGACCGCCGTGTTCACTGCGCTTCCTCCATTCCCTCTTTCCTCTGCCCGCTCTTTATTGGATGCGGGAACTTCCCTTACCGATTGCGCCCGCCGGACCCTCAGCCCAGAGCGGCAATGCAGCTAAGATTCTTGTATCGCCCCTGGTAGCCGAGGCCGTAACCCACCAGATATTTTCCTTTGGCCTTAAAGCCCACATAATCCGTTGGAACATCCACCTTGCGCTCATCCGTCTTCTCGACCAGTGTCGCGGTCCGAATCGAGCTGGGATTTTGTCCCAGCAGATAGCGATAGAGATGATCCATGGTCATGCCGGACTGCAGGATCCCCTCCACCAGAAGGATGTCCTTGCCGGCAGCCTGCACGGGCGGCGTGTAAGTGATTTCGCGCGTGGCGATGCCGCCGGGAGAAGTATCCCGAATGTCGGCGCGCACGAAGCTGCAATAAACGGGAACTTTCAGCTTCCGGATTAGGTCAGAGGTAAAAACAAACGCGTTCTCGAGGACGGCAACCACGTGGAGTGTCTTGCCCTTGAACTCGCGGTTCAACTGCCCGGCCATCTCCCGGACGCGCCGCCGGATCTGCAACTCGCTGAAAACGACTCGGAGTTTCTCGCCGTCGGCAGGCTTTGAGGACGCTACAGTGCGGGCCCGGATATTGCGCTTGCTCGTAGGCTTCTTCATGTCCCCCCTGCGCTAGCGGCCCGACTTGATCGGCACCTCGCGGATCACCAAGACCTGGGATGTCGTTGGCGAGGGTGCCACCGAGGCCGCCACCGGGAATCCTCGAACCCAAACGATCTCATTGTCGTTTTCCAGCACCGGCCAGGCCACGCGCCTTTCGGCCGCAATCCGCTGCCGCCGAAAAAGTTCTTTCAGCTTTAGCGTTTTATGGCTCCCGCCCGGCTGGAAACGATCACCCGGACGCCAATTCCGAACCGCAAGCTCCCCTCGCAACTTGAGCGCGTCCAGGCCAATCTCCCTCGTCTCATTATACGCTTCTCCTGCTGCCCCGGTCCCAACAATTTTGAACTGCAGGATGATTCCCAAAGGCGGCAAAGCCACTGCAGCCGGAGCCTCGATGAGGTACGAGTACTCGGCCGGCGCCGGAGCCTGCCGCCCGCTCCCGATCACAAGCCATTCGAACTCCCGTCGCGCGAACATCTGACCGGGTAAGGCAAGCCGTCTGCCACTCTGGGCCTCCGTCGCCAGACGAAGCACGGAATCGATCTGGCGGTGCGTGACGCCATGCAGCGCGCCGCGCACGCCCAGAATCATCTGGCGGACCACGCGGCGCGCCAGCGGCCTGGGGAACTCCGCCAGGGGGCGGGCGGGGATTCTCTCCTCACCGTCCTCGCGCGCCCGCCACGCCTGCGCACGTTCACGGGCCTGTTCCTCCAGGTATTCCTCGTCGTCGCGCGCCCGGTCGGCCAGGTTCTTGAGCAGAGACACAACCTCGGGATTAAATTCCTTTTCGAGCCAGGGCAGCAGCTCCAACCGCACCTTGTTGCGGCGCAGGCGAGCATCGCGGTTTGAGGAATCCTGGCGGAAGGCAATCTGCCGCCGCGCAAGTTCCGCTTCGATTTCCCGCCGCGTCAAGCTGAGGAAGGGACGAACGATCTTTCCCTCGAGCGACGGGAAAATGCCTCCCAGGCCGTGCAGGCCGGTGCCACGTAGCAGCCGCAGGAGCACCGTCTCCGCCTGATCATTGGCCGTGTGCGCGGTGGCCACCTTGTCGAGCCGACCGCGCCGGACAAGGGAAAAGAAGAAGCGATAGCGGAGTTCGCGTGCCGTCGCTTCGAGATTGCGTCGCCTCTCCCGGGCCACGCGAGCCACTTCCGCTTCGTCCCGGAGGAATTCCAGGCCCAGAGAAGCGGCCAGCGCGCGCACGAACCGCTCATCCTCGTCGGATTCCACGCCGCGCAGATGATGATTGAAATGCACGGCCGAGATGACCAGGCCCAACGTGCGCGCCAACTCTTTCATGAAGAAAAGCAGAAGCACCGAATCGGCGCCGCCTGAAACCGCCACGCCGACACGTTCTCCCGCGCGCAGGTGGCCGCTCCGCCGCACTTCCTGTGCCCAGCGCAGATAAAGGTCGTGACTCCGGGACATGACTTCCCCCTGGAGCGCATTGTAGCAGGTTGGAGAGGAGATCCTAGGGCGAGGCGGGTCGCCAAGTCTTGCCCCCGTCGGTGGTGCTGAAGGTTTTGCCGGAGCGGGACATGACCTTCGCCTGGTGGTCGCTCTCAGCGCTGACGCGCACCAGATCCTCGGAAGTGGGGCTCGAGACCCTCTGCCAGGTGTCGCCGCCGTTGGTCGAGCGGAGCACTGTACCTTCATGCCCGACAATCCAGCCCGCCGCGTCTCCGGCGAAACCGATATCGAAGAGATCATCCTGAACGCCACTCGGGACGTTCACCCAAACCCCAGTTTCGTCGGCCTTCTGGATGATTCCCTGGCGGCTCACGCGCCACCGGGGACTAAACCTCGGGGCATTGCCGCGAACGGTAACACCGCTGAGCTGCGCGGCTCCGGCCTTGGCAAGGTTCGCGGCCGCCTCGGCGCTTGGAGCTTCGGCCGAAGTCGGCGCGGCGGGGGCTGCCACCGCCGTCCGGTCGGCGGGCCCAAGCTCACTGGCGCTGTAATTCAGGACGCGCTCCGCTGGCTTCGATGCCTGGGAAAGTGTGGCGCGCTCGCGCGGCGTGAGGATGGCTCCGGCGCCGGCCTCTTCACCGGTTTTGGCGGCGGCACCAGTGATGGTCATCGCAGGTGCCCCGGCTCGAGCCTCTTGCCGCGGCGGGATCGGAGAGGGCTCAGGAAGTGCCACCGCGGACTCCGCTTGGGTCTTAGAGGCTTTCTCCGCCGCAGCCGGCGTTGGAGCCTCAGGCTTTCGTTCCCCCGCTGACTTTGCCGCTTGTCCAAGAGGGACTTCGGGGTGACTTTCCTTCATGGCCGTTGGTTCAGGCCTCTGCAGGAACTGATCAATGTCCTGGCGGAACCAGACGCCGATGAAAACCAGCACCGCCAGTAGGGGGACTGCCCACGCGAGCCTGAGAAACCCGCCCCCCGTCGCCTTCCGCTGCGCGGGAACGCCCTCTTCGTCCAGCAACGCCGACGGCTCATCGACATCGCCGAGCCGTGCCAGCGCCGCCACATACTCTTGGCAGCGTCGGCAGGTGAGAACGTGATCCTCATAGGCTGCCCGCTCGTTACGCGCAAGACTGCCATCAAAGAAGCCCGACAGCGTTTCGGTATCCGGGCACTTGCCGGCCGGGGAGCGGGAAGCATCCCGCAGTCTCACCGCGACGGCCTTGCCGATCGTTCTGTCTTCCGATGTTTCTTCGCTTCTATTCTTCACGGTTTCTTGCCCGTCCCTTTGCCGGGGCTGGCGTCGCCACGTCCCAGCTCGCGGTCCCACTAAGGTTTGAACGCGCCACGTCGCGTCTCTTGCGGACTATTCTTCCGATTTCAGCTCCTTGTCGAGATTGAACAGAGCCCCACGCGAATCGAAATTCAGGCAGCGGGCTATCTCATAGGCACCCAATTTCTTGGTCTTCCGCAGGTAGTCCTCAATCCTCTTGCGCATCTTCTTGCGAAGACCATCCATGTGGCGGGAGACTGTGGCTTCGTGTTCCCCCGTGATCCGACCGATCTGTCTCAGGGTCAGCTCCTGAACGTAATACAGACTGAGCAAAAGCTTATGGGCCGGCGGGACTTCGCTGAGGGCGGCAGTCACGGCCTCTCCCAGCATCCGTGCGTAACGCTCCTCGTCCTGGCCGGAAGACGCTCTCTCCGTGGCGGCTGCCGGCAGATCATCCGGCAAAGGCTCGAGGCGCATCCGCTCGCGGTATTCGTCCACGAATTTCTGATAGACCACGGCGCGCAACCAGGTTTTGAGACTGCTGCGCCCGTGGTAATAAGAGAGCTTGGAAATCCTCTCGCCATTCTCGGCTTCCAGACCGTAGAGCTCCGCCGTCAGCGAGTCCGAGAGCTCGCGTGCTGTCGTAATGTCAGAGGTGAAGGCGAGGGCGGCCTCGTAAACTGCGTTCCGGTAGCCAAAACTGAACGCTTCCCAGGCCCGATCGTTCCCCTGCGCGCAGGCCAGCGCCAGAGCCAGTTCCTCGGCCCGGATCTTCTTCAGAAGATCAGGAACGGAGCCAGCATTTTGGGCGAGCGCAGGCTGGATGCCTTCCCATACTGCCCTTGAGAAATCCTCCAGCGAGACAGCCCACGCTAGCGCCCCCGAGAGCACGTGGAGCTCGGTGAGGCGCTGGCGAAAATTCGCGAAGAACGCTCCGAAGTTCAGTTCAGTCATGGCCCCTCGGGCCTGTTGTCACGGCAAAGGAAACTGTCACGCCTAGTGGAACGAATTTTACATGAATGTCAGGCCAATTAACACTGCTTCCTACTCAGTAAATATGCGCGCCGCCATCTCCCCGGAGGGGGTCTTGCCGCCCACAGGTCTCGAGAAGGTCCGCGAGCGGCGCGGCAGGATCTGTGGTCTGAGACTCTTCAGGAAGTAACAAAGACCGGCTTGGGAGTCAAGAGATAGGTGGGAGAAGGCAGGCAGCTCTCCCGGGTTATGCTGCCCGCACGAAGGATCAAGAATCGTAATTTGCAATCGTAGTCTGGTTAGATCGACCTCGCGGCTTCGAGCCCCAACGGGGAGGGCTGCTCCTGGCAGGCATACTCTTGCGCCAACCACGCCGCCGCCTGCAGAGGAGGAAAGCTCGGCCGCGACTCGAACCCCAGCGTCCCCAGCCGCTCGCTCACTCCTGGGGGGCTGAGATTCTTGAGGTCTTCCAGGCACCACAAGGCGGTGGATGCTAGCGGATCGTTCCAGTCCATAATGAAGCAGACCCGCTCTCCCTCCGGAAGACAGCCGCTCCGTCGAACAGCTTCCATCACGCAATGTTGAAAACAAGGTAAGCCCGGATCGCTGGCATTCCCCGGCAGAATCTCCTTGCTTTCCGTATCCAAATCAAGAGCACCTTCTCCGGAAACACAGGCGATGGCGGCAATGCGCTTCTCCCGGAGGAGATCCAAAAGAGCTCTTCCCTGGTCCTTCTGTTGGGCTTTCCGATGCGCGAAGTTTGGATCTCCACCCTCCCCAGTCTCTTGTAGGGATTCCGCTGACCAGGTGCGCCCAAAGCGGTCCCACTCCGCTTGTGTCGCCAGCAACGCAGCGACTGCACACCGCGCGGAATCAGATGGACATCCTTTGGGAGCAATGTGCGAGGCCAAAACCATGAACATCTTCTGGCGACTCGTCAGGGAATGAACCAGTCGCGCCGTTCCTGTGAGCGGGCGCCGATTTCGTGACCACTCAGTTCCCACGAGACTGTTCCTCCTCGCCCGCTTCGGATGGGAGTCCCGCCGCCTACACTTCCATTTCATGCGCGGAGCAGGGTAACCACCCTCTCTGTCTCTATCGGCAGAGGCCGGGCACCGGATGAGAGATTTTTTCGTCTGCGGTGCGCCGGGCTGGTCCGCTCGAGAGTCCCGGCAGCGAAGGGCTATCTGCTCTCGTTCCACTCATTGCCCCGTGGCAGGTCCCTTGCTACAATCCGTCCGGCCCGAACCGTGCTCCCCCTCGCACGAGGAGAACACTATGACCTCACGTGAGCGTGTTGCCCGGGCATTAGCTCATCAGGAACCCGACCGTATCCCGCTCGACCTGGGTGGCAGCGCCACCACGGGAATGCAGGTGAGTTCCGTCTACTTGCTGCGGCAGGCGCTGGGGCTGGACCCGCCGGGCACGCCGGTCAAGGTCGTCGAGCCTTACCAGATGCTGGGGGAGATCAAGCCCGACCTGCAAGAGGCACTGGGTGTGGATGTGGTGCAGCTTCCGGGCCCGCGCACCATGTTCGGGTTTCCGAACCAGGGCTGGAAGGAGTGGCGGCTGTTCGACGGCACGCCGGTGCTCGTGCCGGAAGCGTTCAACACGGAAGTTCAGCCCGACGGCTCGCTCCTGATGTATCCCGAGGGCGACAAGTCGGTTCCGCCCTCGGCGCGCATGCCCAAGGACGGTTTCTATTTCGATTCCTTGAAGCGCCAGGAGCCGATCGACGAAGCGAAACTGGATCCTGAGGATAACCTGGAGGAGTTTGGTCTCGTCTCCGATGCCGACCTCGCTCACTTCGCACGCGAGGCGAAACGGCTTTACGAAGAGACCGACAAAGCCATCTTCGGTAACTTCGGTGGGACGGCCTTCGGCGACATTGCCCTCGTGCCCGCGCCCTGGCTGAAGCATCCCAAGGGAATTCGCGACGTCGAGGAGTGGTACGTCAGCACCGTCTCCCGCCGCGATTACGTCTACAGAGTCTTCGAGCGGCAGTGTGAGATCGGGCTCGCCAACCTGCAAAAGATTCATCAGGCGGTGGGCAACCGCATCACGGCGGTGTTCGTTACCGGCACTGACTTCGGCGCACAGCACGGCTCATTCATTTCTCCCAGGGCTTATCGGGACCTCTACCAACCCTTCCACAAGATCATCAACGGGTGGATTCACCGGAACACGATGTGGAAGACCTTTATTCACTCCTGCGGGTCGGTGTGGAACCTGTACCGCGATTTCATCGAGGCGGGATTCGATATCCACAATCCGGTGCAGTGCTCAGCGGCGGAGATGGAACCGCGCCGACTGAAGGAGACTTACGGCGACCGCATCACATTCTGGGGCGGCGGCGTCGACACGCAGCGGACGCTGCCCTTCGGCACCGCGGAGGAAGTCCGAGCCGAGGTGCGCCAGCGGATTCGCACCTTCGGGCCGGGCGGCGGCTTTGTCTTCAACACCACGCACAACGTCCAGGCGCGTGTGCCGCGGGAGAACTTGCTGGCGCTGTACGAGACGGTGAAAGAATATGAACGCTATCCGGTCGCCTAGACGCCGGAGTGAAGGAGCGAATTCAAGCGCGATGCCCGAAGTCCCGCAAGTCTCTGTTCCTCTCTCCATCGTCCCGGCGACCGATGCCGAACGTGAATGGTGCGCGCAGGTGATGGCCTCGACCGACCCCTGGATTACCCTGGGGCGCAATATCGAGCAGTGCCGCGCTTTCTGCGCGAACCGCGAGTACTTGCTCTACGTCGCGCACAGCGGCGGGGAACCCTGCGGATTCATGCTGATGCACCGGCGCGGCCTGGCGAGTTCGCCTTACATCACCGTGCTGGCCGTCGCCCAAGGATTTCGCGGCCAGGGCATCGGCGGCCAGATGCTGGCCTTCGCGGAAGACTTCTTTCGCAAGGATGCCCGCCACCTTTTCCTCTGCGTTTCCTCCTTCAACACCCGCGCCCAAGTCTTCTATGCGCGCCACGGTTTTGCCGCCGTCGGCGAGCTGAAGGATTACATCAAGCCAGGCGCCTCGGAAATCATTCTGCACAAACGGCTGAGGCAGGATTGACTTCCCGTCCCTGGCATCTCGTCATCCTGCTTTGCGTGACGGCGACCGCTAGCTACCTCTGCCGAGTCAACCTTTCAGTTGCCGGCGCGCTTCTCATGCCCGATCTGGGCCTTTCGCAGATCGAGTTGGGGCGCGTATTCAGCGCTTTTATCCTGGGCTACGCGCTGCTTCAAATCCCGGCGGGAATGCTCGCCGACCGCTGGGGAGCGCGCCGCGTGCTCGCTGCCGCCGCGTTCGCCTGGGCAGCGGCCACCGGCTTGACGGCAGCCGCCGGGTGGGGATGGCTGGGTCGTACCAGCGCCGCAACACTGGCCATTCTGCTGGTGTTGAGATGTCTCCTGGGCGCCTGCGAAGCACCCACCTTCCCGGCGGCGGCGCAAGGCGTGGCGCGATGGATTCCTCCCGCGCAGCAGGGGCGCGCCAATGGCATTGTCCTGGCCGGGGTCGGCCTGGGATCGGCGCTCGCCCCGCCACTCCTTTCGGCCGTCATGACGCGTTGGGGCTGGCGTACGGCGCTTCTGGTCTCGGCTCTGCCCGCATTGGGGGTCGCCCTAGCTTGGCTGCGCGTGCAGGAGCCTGAGGCAGCTCACTTGCCTCCTCTTCAGATTGATCCCACCAGCGGCGGCGCAGCCCGTCAGCCACCGAGCACCCCCGTGACGGCCCAGGTTCCCGGCGCCGGGGCCCGCCGAAGTTCGCTAAAATCCCTCCGTTTCGTCCTGCTCACGGCGAGCTATACGTTGCAGGGATACGTGGGCTACATTTTCGTTTTCTGGTTTTACCTCTACCTCGTCGAAGAGCGCCACTTCGATCTCCTGCGCGGCGCGGCGTTCAGCAGCCTGCCCTGGATTCTCAGTATCGTCTCGATTCCGCTGGGAGGAATCGTCTCCGACCGCCTGGTGGCGGGGCGGCTGGGGCTTGCCTGGGGACGCCGGGCTGTCCCCCTTGCCGGACTTACCTTCGCTGGAATCTTCCTGGCCGTGGGCGCCCAGACGCGCAACGCCTACGGGGCGGTAGCGTGCCTGACATTAGCCACCGCGCTGGTTCTCTCGGTCGAGGGGCCGTTCTGGGCCACCATGATGGAGATCGCCGGAGCCAACACCGGCAGGGCCGGCGGCGTGATGAACATGGGGACCAACGTCGGCGGCTTCATCTCCCCCGCCCTCACTCCCATCCTCGCTGCCCGCTGGGGGTGGACAAATGCCCTTTTCGTCGCCGCCGCGATTTCCGTGCTGGCTGCGCTGCTCTGGCTGGGGATCTCGCCCGCGACCAGCCACAACCAGGGTGATGACGCCGCATCGCTCGGCCACTCTGGCAAGTGACGACAACTGCGCGACCCCGTCTCGTCACTCGTCACCTGTCACTCATTACTGTTCTTAGGGCGGGAAATTCATGCGGCGCAGGAGGTCCTGGAAGCGCGGGTCGGAGCGCAGGGTGTCAAGTCGTGGATCCACTCTAACCCAGTAAAAGCCCTCTGCGCGCTTGCTTCTGGCCTTTTCCAGCCACTCGAACGCCTGAGTCTTTTCGCCCAAGCCGGTACAGAGCACTGCCATATCATACGGCGAAACGTAGGCGCCCCTCGACAGCCGTTGCTTCAACTGTGCGAGTATCTTGAGTGCCTCGCCTCTCTTTCCCGCCACCGCGTATGCGTTGCCCAGTTCCGTTAGTGGCCAGGGGCTACCGGGCGTAAGGGTCATCGCCTGTTGAAACTCGACGACGGCTTCCTCATACATCCCCTTCTGCACATAAGCTTCCCCAAGGACGCTGTGTGCAAATGCAAACCTAGGCTGCGCCTCGAGGACTCGCCGTAGTTGCTCTATCGCCTGGTCGTACCGGCGCGCTATGTAGTAAACCCATGCTGCCCTTGCCCCTCCGGTCGAAAGTGGATCAAGCTCCTCGGCACGTTTAACCTCCGCGATGGCTTCCTCATGCCGTCCCCGTTCGGCCAAATAGTTAGCATAGTCTGCGTGCGCACCCGCATCGTTTGGACCGAGTTCAAGAGCTCGCTTGAATTCTCTCTCGGCGCCTAGCGAATCCCACTCGTATCTGTCCAGAACATATCCCAGGATGGAATGCGCTCCGACGAGGGTCTCGTCAAGCTCCAGTGCCTTCATCGCGGCGGCCCTAGTTTTTGCGCTTACCTCATCGCCGGGGAGAAGCTGCAAACGTGCAGAATGGAGGTAGGAACCGGACAGCCCAAGATAGGCAAGAGCGTAATTCGGGTCTCTCTGGATCGCCTGCTCAAAGTACTTGCGACCCAACCGCATTGCCTCCTCGGTGTACTTTTGCTGATAGTATAGGCCCTTGAGATAAGCTTTATACGCCTCAGGATTGACCGGGCGGGTAGTCGTCAGGCGAGTCTCCTCATCTGGGCTTATCTTAATCTTGCTTCCGTTAGCGATGGCCCGTGCTACCTCACTTTGCAGAGCCAGGACATCCCGCAGGTCGCGCTCGTAGCCTTCCGCCCACAGCTGCTTATCTGCTCTGGCTTCGATCAACTGCGCCGTGATCCTCACTCGGTCACCTGAGCGCAGCACGGCTCCTTCCACCACCGCGTCCACGTTCAGCTCGCGCGCGATCTCCGGCAGGGTCTTCTTGGTTCCCCTGTAATGCATGGCCGTCCTCCGCGAGATTACCCGCAAGGTGCTGATCTTGCCGAGGTCGGTAATCAACGCATCGGTCATACCATCGGAGAAGTATTCCTGCTCCGGGTCGTGAGAAAGGTTTTCCAGGGGCAGGACGGCGAGGGATCGGATTTGTAGGGGCGGTTCGCGAACCGCCCCTACCGCTCGCAAAAGGCGGTCTCGCACCCCGGTGACGTTGACGCCAAAGAGCGCGGCCAGCACGGCCACGAGCGCACCACCGGCCACGGCGGCGAGCCAGCGTCTGCGTAGGGGCGCTGCTTGCTGCGCCCTTGTGGGCAGGGCAAGCCCTGCCCCTACGTCAAGCGGCGCGATGAAGCGATATCCACGGCGAGGCAATGTTTCAACAAAGCGTGGATTGTCGGCCGAATCGTCCAGCGCCTCGCGCAGCTTCTTGACGGCCGTGGCGAGGCTGTGCTCGAAATCCACGAAGGTGTCGGCACTCCAAAGCTTTTTCTCTATCTCCTCACGCGTGATGATCTCGCCGGGACGCTCCAGTAGCATCGTCAAGATTTGAAACGGTTGCTCCTGCAGCTTGATCTTCAGGCCACCCTTGCGTAGTTCTCCCGAGCGCAGGTCAACCTCGAAGACCCCAAAGCGGATGACAGGCGGTCGTGGGGAGGAATCAGGCATGGCGAGTCCCCCAACGTTGGCCTGAGTGTACCACCTTCACACCGGCGCTCAAAGGTCACCCGTCGCGGTCAACTCCTCGCCTAACCCTTGCTCGCCCAGCGCCTTAGCAGGTCAACAGCAATTCAACCTCAGTTCACTCCCTGTGCATGGACTCGCCTAATCACCTAAAGAAAAGTCGGCCCATCTCGCACGGAGGTGGGCGACGTGAAAAGAAGAGTCGAGGCAGTCGGAACCGCAGCCTGCCGAATGGCGATTCTGGTTTTTTGGGCGATATGGGGTGCAACGGGACTGGCGGAACAATCCCAGGCGGAACGAGACACCTTCCGACCCCCAATGACCGTCCAGGTCTATAACGTGGCGCGGGTTTCTGAGGAAGCGCTCCGTGCTGCTATCGAAGAGGCAACCGGAATCTTCAGCCAGGCAGGAGTCCAAACCACGTGGCTCGACTGTCCCCTTACCACTGCGGAGGCGCTGCGCAATCCGCTCTGCCTTGATCGCCCTCCCACGGAGCTTGTGGTTAGGATACTTCCCCGTGTAGAAGCCCGGGCGTCTAGTATCCTGACGCCGGACACGCTCGGATTTTCCTTGGCCCCCGCCAAACCCGAGCGAGGGTTCCTGGCCAGCGTCTACTTTGACCGCGTGCAGCAGATCACCGAAAACCAGCGCGGCCTTGAGCATGAGGTTCTTGGGCGCGCCATCGCTCACGAGCTCGGGCATTTGTTGCTGGGCACCAACAGCCATTCGACCCGCGGTATCATGCGCGCCCGCTGGAATCCCCAGGAGTTGCCTGCGGGGAGTGCCGGGCGCTTCAGCTTCCTGCCCCAGCAGGCCGCCGTCATTCGCGCCGAGGTCGCTGCGCGCGCCCAGTTAGCCGCACAACGCCAGCCGGGAAGCGACAGTTTCACGGCAAGCGTGAAGTAGACGGACGACTCATCGCGCGGCGCAGACTGGTTCTCGAAGTCTCCTGCCTTCCTTCGTTTCGAATCGCAGAGTGAGTTCGCGCGGGGGCAATCGCCATGACCAACCCGACGGCGTCGACGGGCGCCCGCAGGCGGTCCAGCCGGCGACACTAATCACCGCGGCGCAAGATCCCTCGCCCGCTGCAACCGTCTGGACACCGAGCCGTCCCTTTGCTAATATCATCCTCCTTCAGGGCTCAGGCATGTCACACGATGACGGGAAGCTATTTTTCTACTCCATGCTCGGCTTTGGTGCGGGTATCTGGATTTTCTTCAAGGGCTTCCGCGAATTCCGAAAATACCGGGTCTTGGCCGACACACCGGAGATTCCCATCCGCAGCATGCCCATGGGACTCGTGGAGATTCACGGTCAGGCGGTGAAAGCTGCCGATCTACTCACCAGCCCAATTACCCACACCCCCTGCTGCTTATTCAAGGTCGAGATTGAGCGCTGGAAGCACAACGAAAAGGGCAGCGGAGGAAGTTGGAGGCATTACCGCACGGACGTCCAGGGGGCAAGGTTTTATTTACAGGATAAGAGTGGCAAAGTCCTAGTTGAACCCACTGACGCAGAGCTCGACTTGCCTCAGAACGCCCGGTGCGAAGCGGGATCGGGGGCTGGCGGCAGAGCGGCCGGAGCCAGCGAATCGGAACTCTTGCGTTATGTGACCGAGGCGGACGCGCACCGCATCACGGGACTAGCGCAACATGGACTGGAATTCCTTGGCCCGCGCGATGACCCGAAACACGAGGAGACCCGGCAGAAACTTCTCCAACTTTTCAGTCACTCTCCCGGCGCTCCGGATGTCCAGCAGCGCATGGCCGCCCTGGCGGCGCCCCGGTTGCGCCAGCATCTTCAGGAAATGGGTCCGCAGTCCGATCCCCAGAAGGAACAGGCGCGGCTCGCCGCGCTCGAAGCTTTTGAACATCCGCAGGGGAGCCCGGAATTCGTGGCCGGGATGCAGCGCGCCGCGTCCCTCGCCCCGCCCGCGGAGCAAAAACAATTCCTGGCGGCAGTGGGGGCGCTCCATCCAGGCGATCCAGCGGTCGCCATGACCTTCGGCGCGGCCTCGGGGCGCTACCGCTTCACAGAGTTCTGCATCGTGCCCGGCCATTCCTATGACATCACGGGCACCTGCACCGAGAATCCCAGTCCCCAGGACGAACATGACCGCAATATGATCCTGAAAGGGAGCAACGAACCCACCTTCCTGATTTCCTCGCGCAGCGAAAAGGAAATTGAATCCACCTTGCGCAGCCGGGCCGTGAAGATGATCTTTGGCGGCGCCGCGCTCTCCCTGGTTTGCCTGGCCATCATCCTCGGCAAGCTGGGACTCTTCGGCTAAATCAACTCGGACATCCGAACACGGAATATTGGGAGGACGGCGGTGCCGCGTCACTCGCGGACGCTACGCCGCGGGGAAGGTCATCTCTTCGACAAACACGTTCTGGAAGGCGGGCTCGGTGTTGAGGGTGAGGTGTTCCGTCTTGCGGCGCAAGGCGGAGTAGGCGAATTCCTCTTCACTGGAATTGAACAGCGCGAGTTTGGCGCCGAGGAGGGCGGTGTTGCCGGCGGGCTTAACCATGTCGATGGGAAACTTGAGCAGTCCGATGCGGCGCGCGCTGGCGCGACTGATGTAGTTTCCGAAGGCTCCGGCAAGATAGAGTCGCGTCAAGTCTTCCGGTCTGGCTCCCCAGCGTTTCAGCAACAGGCGAATCCCCGCCGCGATGGCTCCTTTAGCGAGTTGCAGTTCACGAACGTCGGCCTGAGTGATCGAGACCGGCTCCCTCAACAGCAGTGACCCATTCGGGCCGTCCCGCAAGCGGCCGCTGGGTTGAATCAGCGCCAGATCCAGACCGGCGGCGACAGCATCAACCAAGCCGCTCCCGCAGATGCCGCGCGGCGCCACGTCGCCGAGGACGTGACAAGCAAGGCGCCCCGCTTCGATTGTGACCTTGGAGATGGCCCCGGTGGCGGCGCGCATGCCCATCGAAACCCGCGCGCCCTCAAAAGCCGGCCCGGCGGCCGTCGAGGCGCAGAGCAGCCGCTCGCGGTTGCCAATCACGATTTCGCCGTTGGTGCCAAGATCGACCAGGCCGAGGAGCATCTCACTCTGGTCTAGCCGGGTGGCGAGAATGCCGGCGAGGATGTCGCTGCCGACGAAACCTCCCAGGCAGGGCAGAAATCGCACGGGCGGGTCGCCGGAGATCTCCCACCCCAGGTCACTGGATCGGAAAACCTCCAGGCCGTCTCGCGCCGGCTCAAACGGGTACAGGCTGAGCGGCGTCACATCGATGCCGCAGAAAAGGTGATGCATCACCGTGTTGCCGACGACGGCTACGGTTTCGATCGGGCGGCCATCGCCGTGAGCCGCTTCCAGCAGTTCGCCGATGAGCTGGCCGATCTGATGGCGCACGAGCCTGTTCAGGCGCGCAAGCCCATCGCCCTGGGTCGCAAAGCTGACGCGGCTCATCACGTCCGCGCCGTGGCGCGCCTGAAGGTTGAGCGCCGAGCGCACCGCCAGTACGTGGGCGTTCGAGAGGTCGAGCAGTTGGGCGACAATGGTGGTGGTGCCGAGATCGACCGCCACGCCCAGACCCGGGCGCGGCGTGAAGTCGAACGCAGTGTTATCGGCCAGGATGGCGGCTTCCCACTGGCCCAACTCGAGGGTTAGATCGCTTTCGGCCTTGCCGGCACAAGCCAGCCGCCACCCAGCAGCCAATTCTTCACCGCTCAGAAGCGATTCCTGCTCGGGTGTGATGGGGATGGCGCCGCGCACCACACGCACACGGCACCCCTTGCAGCGCTGGCGGCCGCCGCAGGGGAATTCCACTCCATGCGCGAAGAGCACGTCCTGGAGCGGCGTGCCGCGCTCGAGTTCGAAGGACTCGCCGAGCGGCTGGAGTTCAATGCGGACGGTGTCGGGCATGAGATCTGTGGCGGTGCTCTAGCAGCGCCGGTACTGTGTGAGTGAGAACACCGGTCATTGACCGGCGCTGAGATTACGTGCGGCTCCGCGCGTAGGCGGCCAGCGCATGCACGTTTTCATGCGGCGTGCCGCGTGGAATTTCGCAGCCCGCCCCCACGATATAGCGCGGCCCGGCCTGGCGGTGGCATTCGGCGATGGCCGCCGTCACCGAATCCGGCGTCCCGTCGCGAAGCGCGCGCACCGGGTCGAGATTGCCCAGCAGAACCTGCTGCGCTCCCATCTCATCGCGCCCCTGAGCGACTGGCACGAGGTAGTCCAGGTCCACAATCTCACAACCCAGACGGCCCATCCCGGCAAGAATCCGCTTTGTGTTGCCGCAGATGTGCAGGCGCACGCGCGCGCCCATGGCGTGTAACTCCTCGACCATCCTCTTTTCGTAAGGCCAAACAAACTCGTTGTAGATGGCCGGGCCGACGAGCGATGCCGCCGCGTCACCCACGCCGATCAGGTCCGCGCCCGCCTCCGTCTGGGCGCGCGCGAACCGCAATTCCATTTCGAGGATGAATTCGAAGAGGTCACGGATGAAGGACGGATCATCGTAGAAATCCGTCATCAAGGTATTGATGCCGCGCAGGTCGGCGGCTTCGGCGCAGGGGCCCTCGATCCAGCCCTCGATGAGCTTCTCGCCCCCCACCCGTTCCTTGAACAATGCCGCCGCGCGAACGCGGTCTGTCATTCGCCCACCGGCGAGCGGGTCAGGAATCTTCAGCGTGGCGAGTGAGGCCTTGTCCGCCAGGCGCGCCTGCGTCTCATCAATCGCTGGCGGCTGGTGGTCGAAGTACTTGATCACAGCCCCACAGTCGGCCGCCTCGCGCGCCGGGTCAGAGATGACCGAGACGTAATCGAAGCCGAACTCCTCTGCCGTGCGGAGCTGCGCCGCCACAAGGACGCGATAGTCCGCGGCGTAGTCGCGATACTTCACACCGGCCACATCGGCGGCGAACATCATGGTGATGGGCATGTTGGGGAGGCAGTCCACTGGCCGCCCTTCGATCATCGCCAGCACGCGCTCACGGCTGTTCACGAGGAACCTCCTCCGCCGTCACAATGCCCTCGTCATATCTTGCCGAAACGCGCCATCCGGGTGGCACCATCAGAAACTCCTTCTCCTCCCACTGGCCGTCCACAAGCCGCTGGATGAGGGAAAGGTCGCCCGGGAGCTTCTCGAACTTCCACCCGCGTTTCGCCGCGAGTTCGCGTGTGTGATCTTCGAAGTGGCTGTCCGGCTCAACACCCATCTCAATAAAGGTGAACTGCGCGTAGTTCTTCGAAAATCCCAGTTCCTCGTAAAGGTATCGGGCGTTGTCTTCGCCATATTTCTCAACCAGCTGCTCGTAGCTCATATCCAAGCCGAGTTGATTCTGGACCGAGAGCTGGCGGAGCTCGCCGCCGTTCTCGCCGCGCTCGATCCAGCCCGTGGTTTTGAAATAGACGCCGGGATGCGAGTTGAAGTAGTCGAGATACTTTTCCTTGCTGCCCATGAAGAGGGTGATGCAATCGTGGGCGCGGGGCAGGACCACGGGAATCGTGCGCGCCGTAAGTCCGGCGAGGCCGTTGTTGCAGAGGCCATAACCCAGCAGAATCGCATCGTAGCCCTGGACGCGGTCCACGGCCGCCTGCACACGCTCCAGCATCTTGGCGCTTCCGATATCGTGAAGACCCTTAGGCAGAAACTCGAGATCGACGAAGTGGGGCGAGCGCGCCACGGCCGTGCACATTTCGCGAAAGAAGATCTCGCAACTGATCAGTTTCAGTCGCATTCCGGACTTCCCTTCAACTCACCCGCGCCGGAGCAACGGCTTCGCTACCGCCGCCGCCATCGGTGCAAGGTTTGGGCGACAGCGCGGATGAATTCCGGCGTCGTCCCACAACAACCACCGACGAAGCTCGCTCCCGCCTGCAGCAAGGCTGGCACAAACGCCGCGAACTCTTCCGGCGTCGTTCGATACGTCGCCCGGCCATCCACCAACTCCGGCAGGCCCGCGTTGGGTTTGATCCAGATGGGACGATCGGTCGAAGCCCGCAAGCGTTGGCAGATGGGAACGTACCCGGCGATGCCGGAGCCGCAATTGGCGCCAATCACGTCCGCCCCCGCCGTGGTGAGTTCCTGCGCGGCCTGCTCGGGTGTGATTCCGGTCATCGTCCGATCCCTGTTCCGGCCCGAGTCAAAGACCATCGAGGCCACAACAGGCAGCCCGAATTCGCGCGCTGCGGCCACCGCGATCTTGGCCTCCTCGAGATCGGTCATAGTCTCGAGTGCAAACCCGTCCACTCCCGCCCCGGCGAGAACGCGCATCTGCTCGGAAAAGGCGCCGCGCAGTTCTTCCTCGGTGATCTCGCCTGCCATCAGGAGCTTGCCGCTCGGGCCGATGGAGGCGAAGACGCACGCCTCGCCACGCGCGGCCCGGCGCGCGATTTCCACCGCCGCCCGGTTGATGGCCTCCAGCTTACCCGCCAAGCCGTCTGCTTCGAGCGCCAGCCGATGGCCGCGGAAGGTGGCTGTCAGCAGGATGTCGCTCCCCGCCTCGAGATAGGCGCGAAGGAGCGCTCCGACTTCGGCCGGACGGTCAAGGTTCCACGTGTCAGGGATCGTGCCCGGGGGAAGCCCGGCAGCTTGAAGCTGCGTCCCCAGCGCTCCGTCGACGAGCACCGGCGCGTGCGCCAGAAGGTTTTCCAGGGTGGGATGCATTTCAAGAAAACTCATCCGCCCTGCGGCGGAAAAAGTTTCCCCTCTTTCCCGTGTCATTGCGAATCAAAGTTGGCGTGTGGGAGTCAAGCCACGGCCAGTTCCAGTTTTCCGTCCCGATACGCCTGCAAGTATTGTACACAGAACTCGTCGCGGCCGAGCAGGGCTTCCGCGGCGCGGATGTTCATCATCAACTGGCGGTCGCAGGGGTCGACGATCGCGGCATCCAGCCCGCGCGCCATCAGCAGCACCAGAAACACCTCGTTGAGCAGCTTGCGTTGCGGCAGCCCAAAAGAGACGTTGCTCACCCCGGCGCTCAGATGGATGCCGGGATACCGCGCCCGAATCTGCCCGAGGGCTTCAACCAGCGCCCGGCCATGCTCCGGGCCGGTGCTGGCCGGCAGCACGCAGGCGTCCACGTAAATGTCCTCGAGCGCCATGCCCTCCGCAGTGAGCCGATCCACCAGCCGGCTCGCCGTGGCCACCCTGTCATCAACCCCCATCGGCGGCCCCGCCGGAGACATGCACAGGGCGATGACCTGGGGACGGTATTCCTTGACTACCGGAAGTAGCGCCTCCCAGCGTGCCGGCTCGTCGCTGATGGAATTAAGCAGGGGCCGGTGCTTGCAGAGCGGAATCGCTTTGCGCAGCGCTTCCGGGTCGGCGCTGTCCAGGCAGAGGGGAATGTCCACAACCTTTTGCACGCCCTCGACGAGCCAAGTGAGCGTCTCCACTTCCTGCCCGGGCAGGCCGCCATTCACATCCAGCATGTCGGCGCCGGCATCCGCTTGTTTGCGGGCAACTTCCTGGATGGAAGCCATATCGCGCGCCTGCGCCGCCGCGCCCACCTTCTTGCGCGTGCAATTGATCAGTTCACCGATAATCCGCATCAGTTCTCGTCTCCTTCCGGAACCTTCTCCGTTTTCGCCTCCAGCACCTGCCGCTTGCAGAGGTTGTCGAGGCCGGCGAAGCGATTGGCCAGCGCGTTGGTCTTGTCCAGGCACCAATCGCGCGGCGGAATCAACGTGCGGGCGAATTTCTTCGGATCGTCGTCCATCGCCAGCGTCGCCAGATAAACCAGGTCCCAGATGCAGGGCAGTTCGGGATGCGCCTCACAGCTTCCGTCAACCCGCGAGCCGCCACAGGGGCCGTTGCGCAGTTCCTTGTAGCACCAGCGCATCGTGCATCCGGCATAGTTCACGTGCTCCTGAATGCAATCGCCGCAGCTCACACAGCCCAGCGTGGCCTCGCGATAGAGCGTGGCGGGCTGGAGCAGCTTGTACCAGAACCCGTCGTGCACGCCACCCTGGCCGGTGTTCCCTTTCTCCGGCTTCAGGTGCGGCGCAAGCCACCGCTCCCCCAGAGTCCCCGTCTTGATAAAGTGATCATGGATCTGGCTCGAGAGCCACTGCTTCCAGGAGGCGCTCGGCTTCTCGGTGGTCAGTTGATATTCACCTTCACCCGCGCTCAGGCCGTCCTTGCCCGCCGGGAAAAGATGGAACTGCCCGGGCCACTCGAAAATGAGTTCCTCTACCCTGCCCTTCCAACCGTTTCCGATGGCCGCCGCGCGCTCCACGATCGTCGTGAAATCCTTGTGCGTCAGCCCGAAGCCGCCGATGTGCGCACCGGCAAAGCCCAGGTCTTTCACCGCCGCCACCATCAGGGCGGCGCGTTCCAGTCGCTGCGGCTTCTTCTCGGTTTCCAGCCTCCGGATCAGCTCGTTTGTGACCACGCACCCGGCCAGTTCTCCCGACTGCATCATTTGCGCGACTTTGGCTGTGGGCACATACACGTTGGCGAGGACGGGAGTCCGCGCCAGGCCTTCGCGCTCCATGTACTGCTTGAGTTCGTAAAGCTTGCGCAGGTTGAAGCCGAGCTGAGTGATGATGAAGCGCGCCCCGGTAGCAATCTTCAGCGCCAGTTTGTAAAACTGCATCATCTGGTCGGGTTCACGAGTCTTATAGGGATTTACAACCGCGCCAGCGAAGAATCCAAAGGGAGTCGTACGCGCCGTCCTGGTCCCAACCTTGTATTCGAGGCCGCCGCGCAGGGCCTGGAGCAGCCAGAGAATCAGGACTGAGTCGAGGTCATAAACGGGCTTGGCCTTGCCACTGAACCCTTCTTTCTGAGCATCGCCGGTGAGCGCAAGGATATTCCTCACTCCCATCCGCGCCAGGGCGTGCAAGCGGCCCTCCAGGGAAGCGCGGTTGCCGTCTTTCCCGCTGAGGTGGGCGATGGGAACCAAGCGGTGTTCGAGGATGAAGGACGTAAAGGCCTCGGGCGGAAGCGCGGGATTGCCACCCGGCAGGTCGGTTACGCTGATGACTTTGATGCCGTCCGTGGTCGCGGCCGCTTCGCGCACGAAGGTCTCCGCGTCCACCACGTTGTGGTCTCGTCCCAGAACCAGCTCGGCAGTGGCGATGAACTCTCCCCTCTGCAGGGCCGCCTCCAGAAAGCCGCCGCTCTCTGCCTCCGGGTTCATTGTCAATCCATGCCCTGAGAATCAGGTGGTGACGAGTCTTCGCGCCAAGCCGACCGCGCCGTTGGCGTTATCGCTGTATCCGTCGGCGCCGATTTCGTCGGCATATCGCTGGGTGACGGGAGCGCCACCGATCATGACCTTGACCTGTTCGCGCACCCCAGCCTTCTTCAGCTCCTCAATGACCGTCTTCATGTAAGGCATGGTGGTCGTCAGCAGGGCAGAGAGCGCCACGAGGTTGATCTTCCGGGTCCTGATCTCGCCCAGGATCTTTTCCGGCGGAACATCAACCCCCAGGTCAATCACTTCAAAGCCCGCCCCCTCGAGCATCGAGGCTACAAGGTTCTTGCCGATATCATGCAGGTCCCCCTTCACCGTTCCGATGATGACCCGTCCGACCGGCTCCGCGCCCCGCGCGGCCAGCAGCGGCCGGATCAGTTCCAGCGACGCCTTCATGGCGCGCGCTGAAATGAGCAGTTCGGGCACGAAACAGTCCCCGGTTTCGAACCGTTTCCCGATCTCGTCCATCGCCGGGATCATGTACTTGGCAACCAGTTCCTGAGGGTCGGCTTGGGCGGCCAAGGCCTCCTGAGTTACCGACACAGCCGTCCTCGAATCGCCATTCAGAATCGCCTCGGTCAGCTTGCCGTAGTCAGACATTTTTCCTCCTTAAGTAGGTCGCGCTGCAAAGTAATCGCACAATTGCTGCCAAACTCCAGTGAAAGTTCGCGCCGAATTTTCCGGATCCGAACGCCTGTTCCTGCGCAACTGCCCCTTTTTTTCACGATGTGGGAAATAGGCCTCACACCCTCCCCATCCGGCGGGCTTTTTCCAGGATCGCCGGACGCGCCGCCTCCATCATCTCGCGCAGGTCAGCGTAAAGCAACGTGCGCTGCGCGAATGTGCGCTTTTCCAGCGAGCGGAGAAAGCGCTCCTCGAATTCGTGCGCGTAGGAGCCGTAAATGTGGTAGCTATCCGCCAAGTGGCAATACCGGCCGACGCGCACCGGCCGACCGAGCAATTCACCCACTCGCTGGGCAATCCGCCGCTGCATTTCGACCAGCGCGAAGATATTCATGAACGCCGCCTTGTAGGCGTCGTTGGATCGGAAGCGCACGTTCATGCTGAGCACCGGCTCGCCGTTCTCCTCGGTGATTCGGCACCAGATGCTCTGCAGGCAGGCCGGATCGTAGCAGGAGTTGTCTTCCCAAACCTTCCAGGTGATGGCCTGGGCGCGGCGGGTGTAGGGAGCCCCTGCCAACTTCCGGCACATCGCCTCGATCTGGTCGAAGGGACGGAGCGAAGGCGCGGAGTACGCGAACAGGCGCTGGTGGTATGTGTATTCCCAGCGGTGATCCTCGGGATCGCTGGCATCGCGCACGAGGTGGTCCTTGATTCCCTCGCAGACCTCCATCACGTACTCCTGCAGCTCCTCAGGGCCGCCTGGAAAATCGCGGTGGATCATGGGCTCCCGGAGGGGATCACTGACCGTAATCAGCATCGTGGCGTCTTTGCTGGGGGGGGCGCCGGGCCGGTCGTATTGTGTCTGAACGATGCCGCCGTTCCGGTGGAGCTCAATCAGCGACAGTTCCCAGGCGCGCGCGATGCAGTCGCCTTCAACGTGCAGTACAGGTATGCCGCTCATCGTGGCCCCAACGGTCGCTGCCTTCCCGGCCTTGAGAATGTGCGCCACCTGCCGCGCAGCACAGTCAGTCGACCGGGCCCGAACGGCAGAAGTGCAACGGGTGCAACTCACTCTCCGCCGGAGTGCGAGGAGTCTTCGGGGAACGGGATTGTAACGCAAAGCGGAGCCTAGTGGGCCAAATAAAGTAGCGCGGTCGCCGACCACGTACCAGTAAAGCGCTGGGGGAATCTCGTAATAGCTCGTCTTGAGAAGATTGCCTGCTAGATGGAGCCCGGACAGTCTGGCGCGTGACCTACCGGCCGATCGGCAACTCAACATTCGCAGCCTTTCTGCCGGAGTCGATCTCCGGCCCGGAACGATCTCTTCTACCACCGTCCACTGAAGACGGGAACGCCGGCCGGCGCACAGCGATGTAGCGCAGCGTTCGTTTGTAACCCGTCGGCTAACGGGCGGCCCTTCAGGTTGCGATTGGGCGGCGTGGGGCGGCAGCGAGTGGAGGGCGACCGGAGGGTCTCGGCAGTTGCATCGTTCAATGCGGAGATTCTTCGCGGAGTTTACCCTGAGCGCAGCGAATGGGCTCAGGATGACAACGTCTGACGCTGACAGGACATGAAGGGATTCACCGACTCCGGTTTACACACATATTACACAACGGCATGTACGCAGCTTTCCACTCAAGAGAGAATCTACCTGTTGCGCACCCCCGCAGCGGCGGGAGGCCACGGAACGGCAGCACGCGCTGTGAAAGTGTGCTCGCTGATCCTCAGTATCCCCGCGCGAGCGCCTTGTTTCTCGCGGACCCCCGCGCGCCCGGCTGGCAGCCGACACTATAATGAGGCGGGAGCGATCAGACTGCCTTAATGGATTTGCGGTTCACGTCGTGAGTGCCATTCGCCTCATCATCGGCCTCCTGCTTGTCGTCTCCGTGGTCGTTTATCTGGTTGCGGCGTATGGGCGCGCGCCGAAGCGCAGGCGCTTCCCCGCCTGGGGCTGGGGCGGGGTCGTCATCCTCGGCGCAGGGGAAGTGCTGCTGTTCAACGGTTCGCATTGGGTGGCGATCTACTTCACGCCGATTGCCTGGACGGGCTACCTGCTGCTGACTGACGCCGCCATCTTCAGCCTGCGGGGAGAATCGCGTCTGGCTGGCGCACCGCGCGAATTCCTCAAGCTGGCTTTCTGGTCGGTGCCGCTCTGGCTAATCTTCGAGGCCTACAACTTGCGGCTGGAAAACTGGACCTACGTCGGCCTGCCGGCGAGCCCGCTGCTCCAGGCGGTGGGATATGTCTGGTCGTTCGCAACCATCTGGCCTGCCATCTTGGAGACGGCGGATTTCCTGGTGGCGCTTCGCCCGGTTCCGGAACGCGCGGCGCGCCCCGTCGCGCTCGGCCCCCCGGGGCATCTGAGCCTGATCATGCTGGGGCTGGTAATGGTCACCGTACCCGTGCTGGCCCCGAAATCTCTGGGGCAGTATCTTTTCGGCGCGGTCTGGGTGGGCTTCGCGTTGCTTCTCGATCCGCTCAACTACTTCGCCCGGCAGCGTTCCCTGCTCGGCGACCTGGAAGCCGGGCGGCGGACAACTTTCTACACCCTGCTCGGCTCGGGCCTAGTGTGCGGAATCCTCTGGGAGTTCTGGAATTACTGGGCGGCCGCGCAGTGGCACTACGTCTTCCCCATTCTGCAAGGCTGGAAGATTTTCGAGATGCCCCTGCCCGGCTATCTCGGCTTCCCGGCCTTCGCCGTGGAGTGCTTCGTGATGTACGAATTCCTCGGCACACTGCGGCGGCAACTGCGCGCCCGGAGTGGCTAGTGTCGCGTTACTTAAGAAAGTGAAACATGTAATTCTGAGCGCAGCGAAGAATCTGCATTCTCGATCCATCTGGAAGAACTGCAGATGCTTCGCTTCGCTCAGCATGACGGGGGGCCTCAATATGTGTCACTTATTTCGGTAACGCAACACTAGTGGCAGGCCGGGGGCCTTTGGAATCTTGCCTTGCTACGGCGGTGAGGCTGGGGCTCGCCCAGACAAGGAGAGTACTCCATGACCTTGCCCGCGGTGGCGCAAAATGCCAGGGCACAGGAAATCTGCTATAAACATTCTGACCCTGAGAGGAGCGTGCGCATGAGCCAGCGGCCGCCGTTCAGAAGAGTGGCGCGAGTCGAGGAGATTCCCGAGGGCGCGGTGAAGCACGTGATCGTGCACGATAAGCCTATGGCGCTCTGCCGGGTCGAAGGCAGTTTCTACGCAGTCAACGCGGTTTGTCCGCATATGGGTGGGCCGCTCGCGAGTGGTAAGCTGGAAGGCTGCGTGCTCGCCTGCCCCTGGCACGGCTGGACGTTCGATGTGCGCACCGGACTCGCCGACCATCCCGGCGGGCATTCGATTTCCGCCTATGAGGTGCGCGTTGAGGGCGAAGACGTTCTGGTGGGATGGCTCACGCGGCCAAGCTCGTAAGCAGGGCGGCCACGCCGGCGGCATCCACCGGCATCCGTATCGAAACCCAGAGATGAAATTGCAGGGGCTATCCCGAGGGAACCTGGCTGTTGCGCTCGCGCTGGCGCTCGCGACGGGCGCGGCGGCGGCGCAGGTTCCCTCCGACGAGGCCCTGCGCGCCGAGGCCCGCCCGGGGCTCAAGCGCATGATGGACGGCGACCTGGAAGGGGCGATGGGAATCTTTCGAGAGATCCAGAAGGCCGACGCGCAATCGCCGCTGGGCTATCTGCTCGAGGCCGATGCCGTGTGGTGGCGAATCTACTACTCCACCGCCAACCTGGTCGATCCCGACGTCTTCGCGGCCACCGATTTGCCCACCACCCAATATGACGGGCACTTCGACGATCTCCTCAACGTCGCTCTCAACAAATGCCATGCGCGCATCCGAGCGAACCAGGACGTCGCGCGGAGTTACCTCTACCAGGGAATGGCTTATGCTTTACGCGCCCGGCTGACCGGCCTGCGCGACCAGGATCTGCCCACCGCACGGGCGGGCAAGAAGATGCGTACGGCGTTGCTCAAGGCGGTGGAGCTCGACCCGAGCCTGACCGACGCCTACCTGGGCCTCGGTATTTACAATTACTTTGTGGACACGCTCTCGGCCATCGTCAAACTGCTGCGCTGGTTCATCGGGCTGCCGGGCGGCAGCCGTATGGAGGGCCTCCGGCAGATGGAACTCGCGGCGCAGAAGGGCGACCTGACGCCCGCCGAAGCGAAGTTTTATCTCGCCAAGGACTACTCGCGCCCCGCCGAACGCCAGTTCGATCGCTCGATCAGGCTCTTCCAGGAGTTGGAGCGCGATTATCCCAACAGCCCTTTCTGGCCGATGATGATTGCGAGCCTGCATTGCCGCATGGGCCACACGGAGCCGTGTGAGACGGGCTACCGCAGCGTCCTCGAAAGGACGGCCCATCCGAAGAACGATGCTGATCAGGCGCTGCACCGTTCTGCGCGCCACGCCCTCCAACACAGGCACCCGGACGAAAACATTGAGTGATTTAGCGATTTAGTGATTGAGCCATTGAAAGAAGCCTCTCAGTTCGCGCAGTTCTTCATTCACTCAATCACTCAATCGCTAAATAAGCGAAGCGCTCTGCTCGTGGGCGTGGTAGGAACTGCGGACGAGGGGGCCGGATTCGACGTGGCGGATGCCGAGGCGCTCGCCCTCGCGCTTGAGCGCCGCGAATTCTTCCGGCTGCCAGAAGCGCGCGACGGGGAGTTGCTCGCCCGACGGGCGCAGGTACTGGCCAATCGTCACGATATCGACGCCTGCCGCAGCGAGATCGGCGAGGAGAGTGGTGACTTCCTCAAAGCTTTCCCCCAGCCCGACCATCAGGCCGGACTTGGTGGGAATTGCCGGAGCGATCTCGCGCGAGTGACGCAGCAGGCGAAGTGAGCGCTCGTAGCGTGAACCGCGACGCGCCACGGGATAAAGCCGCGGCACCGTCTCGATATTGTGGTTCAGGATGTCCGGGCGGGCCGCGAGCACGGTCGCGAGCGCCGCATCCGAGCCGCGAAAATCGGGAATCAGCACTTCCACCCGGCAGCCGGGAATCTGTCTCCGCAGCGCCGCGATCGTACGCGCGAAGATCGCTGCGCCGCCGTCCTTGAGGTCGTCGCGGTCCACCGATGTGACCACGACGTACTTCAGCCCCATCGCCACCGCGGCTTCCGCGACGCGCTTGGGCTCTTCCCCATCCACCTCGCCCGCCGGCTTACCCTTGGGCACGGCGCAGAATCCGCAGCGCCGCGTACACTGATCGCCCAGAATCATGAACGTCGCCGTGCGATGGTGCCAGCACTCGCCGATGTTCGGACAGCGCGCGCTCTCGCAGACGGTGTGCAGCTCCAGCCCGCGCATCAGCCGCTTCAGATCGAAATAGTTCTCGCCACTCGGCAGCCGCACCTTCAGCCACTCCGGCCGTCGCGCCGCCCGCCCCGATTCAGCGATTTGAACGAGCTCCTTCATGTCGAATGCTTATTCTAGCGCGGCGATGGACTTCCGGCAAACGGAGCGCTGGAGTCCGGCTCGGCAAGGAGGCGAGCCGCACCAACATCTTTGCCGTTCAATTCTCGCCGTCGCTCGTGCGATACTGGGCGGCTTTAAGGAAGCGCGGCCTCTGGGGCTGCCCGCCGCGGGCCGGGACGTGAAGGGGCACGATGGGAGCAACTTCCGCTGAATCGAAAGCCAACTCTGGTGCGGCCGTCCCGCACCTCAGGCGGGTGCTGACGGTCTGGGACCTGATCTTCTACGGCCTCGTGGTCATCCAGCCCGGAGCGCCCATCCCGCTCTTCGGCCTGGCGCAGAAACTCTCCCTCGGCCACACCGTCACCACCATCCTGATCGCCATGGTGGCGATGATGCTCACCGCGGTCAGTTACGGGCGCATGGCGGCGCTCTATCCCTCGGCGGGTTCCGCCTACACCTACGTCGGCCGCGGGATCAATTTCCACCTCGGCTTCCTCGCCGGCTGGGCGATGTTCCTCGACTACCTCCTCATTCCGCTGCTCAACACCATCTATCTCTCGCTGACCGTCCAGCGCCTGCTGCCGCACGTGCCTTACGCGGGGCTCGTCGTGTTTTTCGCGCTGACCATCACGCTGCTCAACCTGCGCGGCATTCGCACCACGGCGCGCAGCAACCAGATTCTGCTGACTTTCATGTGCGTGGTAATCGGATGGTTCGTTCTGTTGGCCATTGGCTACCTCTTTCACACACAGGGCTGGCACGGCTTGATCTCGATCACGCCGTTCTACAATCCCGCCACCTTCCATCTGCGGACCATCGCCACCGCCACGTCGTTTGCGGCGCTCACCTACATCGGCTTCGACAGCGTCACCACGCTCGCCGAAGACGTCGAGAATCCCAAACGCAACGTCATGCTGGCGACGGTGCTGGTTTGCCTCCTCACCGGAATCTTCAGTGGCGTGGAGGTATATCTCGGCCAGCGCGTCTGGCCGGACTGGACCACCTTCGCCAGCGAAGAGACGGCGTTTCTGGACGTCTCCAAGCGCGTGGGCGGGATGCTGCTCTTCCACGGCATGGCCGCCATGCTCATCGCCGCCAACTTCGCCGGCGCGCTCAGCGCCCAGGCGGGCGCGGCGCGGCTGCTCTTCAGCATGGGGCGCGACAACGTCCTGCCCCGGAAGATCTTCGCCTACCTCGACCCTCGCCGCAGCAACCCCTCGCGCAACATCTGGATTATCGGATTCCTCGTGCTCATCGGCGCCCTGGCGCTTAGCTATGAGCAATGCGCCGAGGTGCTCAACTTCGGCGCCTTCCTCTCCTTCATGGGAGTCAACGTGGCAGCGATCCGGCAGTTCTACTTCCTCGGCGTGGAAGGCCGCCGGAAGCGGGTCGTTACAGACGCCCTCCTGCCGCTGCTCGGCTTCCTCTTCTGCCTGGGAATCTGGCTTGGCCTCCAGACTCCCGCCAAGCTGCTCGGCGGCGCGTGGCTTCTCGTGGGCATTATCTACGCCGGGGTGAAAACGCGCGGCTTCCGCGAGAAGCCGGTGATGATGGACTTCCGCGAGTCTTGAAGCTCGGCGAACCCCGGCAACCGCCGGCCCCCCCGGCATCATCCTCCCAGGAGCGGCGCCCCGCCGTTCGGGAAGCGCTATACTCGGGGACGTTCCAGAGGAGATGGCTTTATGACACTCGCTTCGCTCTCCCGGCCAGCCCCGGCGCGGCGACTCCTGCTGGCCGTGGCGGCTCTTGTGGCCACGCTATTCGGGCCCATTCCGGCTGCCGGCCAGTGCCCGCCTCAGGCGCGCACCGACAAAGTGGTGGACGACTACCACGGCACGAAAGTCGTCGACCCCTACCGTTGGCTCGAAGACGCGCAAAGCCCCGCGACGCGCGCCTGGATCAGCGCCGAGAACCAGTGCACCCGCAAGGCACTCGCCGCCTGGCCGGGCCTCGCCGCCCTCAAGGAGCGGCTGGGGCAGCTCATGAAAGTGGATTCCATCGGCGTTCCGACCGAGCGTGGCGGACGGTACTTCTACACGCGGCGTCGCGCCGATCAGGACCAGGCCGTGCTCTACCAGCGCCGCGGGCTCGCCGGCGCGGAAGAAGTGCTCGTCGATCCCAACCCCTTGAGCCCCGACCATTCGGTTTCGGTCAGCCTCGAAGCCATCTCCGACGACGGCACGCTGGTCGCCTACTCGCTCCGCCAGGGCGGTGAGGACGAAACGGCCATCCATTTCCTGAACACCGGCACCCGCCAGGAGCTCCCCGACCAGTTGCCGCGCGCCCGCTACTTCACCGTCGCCCTCACCACCGATAACTCCGGCTACTACTACACGCGCATGGACAAGGAAGGCCCGCGCGTCCTCTATCACGCTCTGGGAGCACCGGGCGCGAGCGACAAGCTGATTTTTGGCGAAGGATACGGCGCCGAGTTCATCATCGTCGCCAACATCTCCGACGATGGAAGATTCCTGGTGATTCAGGTTCTCAAGGGCTCGGCGGCGGACAAGACCGAAATCTACTATCAGGACCTCGCGGCGCGCGGGAAGCTGCAGACGCTCGTCAAGGATGTGGACGCGCGCTTCTTCGCCCAGGAAGCCGGCGGCCGGATGTTCATTCACACCAATTGGCAGGCGCCCAACAACCGCGTGCTGGCCGCCGACCTCGACCATCCCGAATGCCAACATTGGCGCGAAGTGGTACCCGAAGGCAAATCGGTGATTGATTCGCTGAGCCTCGCGGGCTCGAAACTGCTTGTCAGCTACACGGAGAACGCCAGCTCGCGCGTAGCGGTCTATGACGCCGCCGGCAAACGCGAGCGCGAGGTCGCCTTGCCGATGGTGGGGAGGGTCTTCGAAGTCACCGGCCGATGGCAGTCGCAGGAGGCGTTCTACAGTTTCACGTCGTTCCCTGTCCCCCCAACCGTCTACCGCCTCGATTTGGCCTCGGGGGCGCAGAGCGTCTTTGGGCGCATCCAGGTCCCCCTCCGCAGCGAGGATTTTGAAGTGCGGCAGGTCTGGTATGCCTCTCGCGACGGCACGCGGATTCCCATGTTCGTCCTGCATCGCCGCGGGCTGAAGCTGGACGGGTCGAGTCCCGCCCTCCTCACCGGTTACGGAGGATTCAACATCAGCGAGACGCCTTACTTCAGTTACATTGGGGCGCTCTGGGCCATGAGCGGCGGAGTGTTTGCGGTGGCGAATCTGCGCGGCGGAGGCGAATTTGGCGAGGCCTGGCACAAGGCGGGGATGTTCGAGCACAAGCAGAATGTTTTTGACGATTTCATCGCCGCGGCTGAATTTCTGGTCGCCAGCAAGTACACGAATCCCGCCAAGCTTGCGATTACGGGCAGGAGCAACGGCGGCCTGCTGGTGATGGCGGCGACGATGCAGCGGCCTGACCTCTTCCGCGCCGTGCTCTGCATGTATCCGCTCATCGACATGCTGAGGTACCAGAACTTTCTGGTGGCGAAGTACTGGGTCTCCGAGTACGGCTCCTCCGACGACCCCGGCCAGTTCCCGTACCTCTACGCCTACTCCCCCTACCATCACGTCAAGGAGGGCGAGAAGTATCCGGCCATCATGTTTCTCACTGGCGACGGCGACACGCGTGTCGATCCGCTGCACGCGCGCAAGATGGCGGCGCGCATGCAGGCGGTGAATGGATCCCCAAACCCTATATTGATCCGCTACGATACGGAAGCCGGGCACTCCCAGGGGCTGCCCATCAGCCAGCAGATCGACGAGTACGGAGACGCCCTGGGCTTCCTGTACTGGCAGCTCGGCATTCCCGCGCCGCAGTAAGGCGAATCAAGGACCTCGCAGCGCAAGGAGACACGATGGCCTGGATCGAAATGATCGAGCCCGCGCGGGCAAGGGGAAAATTGCAGGAGGAATTCGAGCGCGCCGTGCGCCGCGCCGGCAAGGTCTTCAACATCCTCAAGATTCAAAGCCTGAACGCCGCGACCTTGCACGCTTCGTTGGAGATGTACCTGGCCTCGATGTACGGCGCTTCCGGACTCTCGCGCGCGGAGCGTGAATTGCTCGCCACGGTTGTCTCCTGGGCGAACCACTGCTTCTATTGAGTGCAAGCCCACGGGGAGGATCTCCGTGCCGAAACCGGTGACGCAAAGCTGGCCGAGCAGGTCAAGCGCGACTACCGGCGCGCCAAGCTGACGCCGCGTCAAAAAAACCTGGCACGCTTTGCGGAATTCGTGACGCGCACGCCCGCGAAGGTTCGTCCGCGGCACCTGGCGGAATTGCGCAATCATGGGCTCAACGACCGCGACATCCTCGATGCCGTGCAGGTCATCGCCTACTTCAACTACATCAACCGCATCGCCGACGCGCTGGGCATCGATCCCGAGCCGGAAATGATTGCCGCACTGAAGCAGCGCAAGAAGCAAGGCTGATTTCGGATTGACGAACTGGAACTTCCGCCCGGGCTTTGCGAGTCAATAAGTGCGAACGAACCCCGCGACACTGAATTTCTCTACCGCCTCCTTCCAACGCTGCCGCAACTCCCTAATCCAAAATCTAAAATCCAAAATCCCTTCGCACCCATGCTAAATTGAAGGCGGGAATCTGCTCCCATGGCCGAAGCTGAGCGACGCACACTCGCCTGGATTGACTTTGTCTGGCTGGCCTTCCTGGTCGGTCTGGCCCTCCTCCACCCGCTTTTCGAAATCCACAAACAGATTACCCTGCTGGCGCTCGGCATTTTTCAAATCCTCGAACATCGTTTTATCGCACTCGTCCCGCAACGCGGGCGCGCTTACAGCGTGCTGCTCAAGATCGTCCTGGCTTCCGTGGTGGTGAACTGCACGGGGGGAATAAACTCCAGCTACTACCTGATCTACTACTTTCCCGTCTTCACCGCGGCGATGTATTTCGATGCCGTGGCGACACTGCTCTGGACGCTTCTGACTTCCGTCGCCTATCTCTCCTTTCTGTTCCCTGCACTTGTGGTTTACGAACTGACTCCCGAGGGCGTGACGGAACTGGGGATCCGAAACCTCTTTTTCTTTCTCGCGGCCATCGTCATCAACCGCTTCGTGACGGAGAACCGGCGACAGTCGCAGCGCTACCGCGAAGTCGCCGAAGCCCTGGCGGAAACCAACCGCCAACTCGCGCAGGCCCAAGAGGAAAGGCGCCGCTCGGAACGCCTGGCCGCGCTCGGCCAGCTTTCCGCCGGGCTGGCCCACGAACTGCGCAATCCGCTGGGCGTCATCAAGGGTTCGGCCGAAATGCTGAGCAAACACGCGCAAGGCGCTGGAGCGCTGACGGAGGAACTCGCCGGATATATTTCGAGCGAAGTCAACCGGCTGAATACTCTCGTGACCCGCTTCCTCGACTTCGCCCGCCCGGCGAACCTTCATCTGCGCCCGGAACCCATCGCGCCGCTGGTGGAACGGGCGCTCAAGAATGCCCGCGACCGCTGGCCGGAAGCGAAAGTCGAGGTCGAGCGGCAGTTCGCGAACAGCCTCGGAGATATCCCGCTCGACGCAGACCTCTGCGAACAGGTCTTCACCAATCTCTTTCTGAACGCCTACGAGGCGATGGAAAAGGAGGGCGGCAAACTCCGCGTGTCCATTACCACCGTCCACTCCGACGGCCGCAAGGGAGTGGAGGTTGAGGTCGCCGACACCGGCCCGGGAATCCCCGCCGAGCTCGCCCAGCAGATCTTCAACCCGTTTTTCACCACCAAGAAGACCGGCGTGGGACTGGGCCTCTCGATCGTCTCAAAGATTGTGGACGACCATCACGGCACGATTCGACTCACGAGCGCACCGGACGGAGGCGCCTGTTTTCGAGTATTCTTGCCTGTGGAGTAGGGGCGGGCTATGCCCGCCCACGGGAGGGCACAACCTCCCCCTGCGAATGAAGCCACCATGGCCACGATTCTCATCGTTGAAGACGAACCCAAGATGCTCCGGCTGCTGGAGCTGAACCTTCTCGACGAAGGCTACACGATTCAGACCGCCCCCGACGCGGAGAAGGGTCTCGGCCTGTTGCGCAAAGAGCGCGCCGATCTGGTCATCACCGACCTGAAGCTGCCGGGGATGAACGGGCTGGAGTTTCTGCAGGCCGTGAAGCGCACCGACGCGCGAATCCCGGTCATCGTGATGACCGCCTACGGCACGGTCGAGACCGCCGTCGAGGCCATGAAAGCGGGCGCCAGCGATTACGTCCTCAAGCCTTTCTCGCTGGAGGAGATGAAGCTCATCGTCGGCAAGGAGCTCGACGTCCACCGCCTGCGCGAGGAGAATCGCTCGCTGCGCGAGGCGCTGGGCCAGCGCTACGAGTTCAAGAACATCATCGGCCGCAGCGCCAAGATGCAGGAAGTGTTGGCGACGGTCGAGCGCGTGGCGCCGAGCAATTCCACCATCCTGCTGGGCGGCGAAAGCGGCGTGGGTAAGGACATGATCGCGCGCGCCCTCCACCAGCACTCGCGCCGCGCCGCGGGGCCTTTCGTCAAAATTAATTGCACGGCAATTCCGGAAAATCTGCTGGAGAGCGAGCTCTTCGGCTACGAGAAGGGCGCCTTCACCGGCGCCGTCGGCTCCAAGCCCGGCAAGTTCGAACTCGCCGACAAGGGCACCATCTTCCTCGACGAAATCGGCGACGTGCCGGGCACGATTCAGGTCAAGCTCTTGCGCGTGCTGCAGGACCGCGATTTTGAACGCCTGGGGGGGACCAAAACTCTCAAAGTGGATGTGCGCGTCGTCGCCGCCACCAATCAGGATTTGCGCGCCGCGCTCGAGGAAGGAACCTTTCGCCAGGACCTTTACTACCGCCTGAACGTTGTGCCCATCAATATTCCCCCCTTGCGCGAACGCAAGGAAGACATCCCCTATCTCGCCGATTATTTCCTGGAGCGCTTCGCGCGCGAAGCCGGAAAGCCCCTGCGCGGCATCACTCCCGCCGCGCAGAAAGCGTTGATGGACTTCCATTGGCCGGGTAACGTGCGCGAACTGGAGAACATCATCGAGCGCGCCGTGGCGCTCTCGGCCGGTGACACGCTCGACATCGCGGACATTCGACTCGATCTTTCTCCCGTCCCCTCGGCGGCCGCTGGGAGCACGTCTGCGGCGGAATCTGCGGCCGGCGCCTTCCCTCCCCCCGGCACGACGCTCGAGCAATTCGAGGACGGAATCATCCAGGAAGCCCTGCGGCGCGCGAACGGCAATAAGAGCCAGGCCGCCCGCCTCCTCGGCATCTCCCGCAACGCCCTCCGCTACCGCCTCGCCAAACTCGGCGTCCCGGACGAAGAGAACAGCGGGCAGTAAGCAGAAGGCAGAAGACAGAGGGCAGCGAGGCGCAGTGACATACTATCGGCTGGCTTCGAGTTGGGGCGAGGACGGGACCCCGGAGGCGCGCATGAAAAACTACAACCACACCGTGACTTTGCAGCCGCTTCCCGACGGTGGCTTCAGCGTGCTCGTTCCAGCCATTCCGGAAATATGCACGTTTGGTGAGAATGTAGAGGAAGCACGCCGAATGGCCGAAGACGCTATCCGCTGCTTTTTCGAGAGTGCCGTCAAGACTGGTGACCCCATCCCCGACAACCTTGAACCCGCCACGGCACACATTGCCGTTTCCGTGGTTCCCGCACACATTGCATAGAGCGCCACTTGTGCGCCGCCCGCCCTGAACCAGGCAACTTTTAATCCTCTTCTTCCTGTGGCTGTTAGCCCGCCCGCACAAGCGTGCGTATCTCTTGAAACGTAGCTCCTACCCTGCCTCGCCTTGGATGCGGCACCGCAAAAACCTTGACTGATCTACTGCCGATTTTGCCGTCGGCGCAAAGGACATTGGTGCCGCGGGTCCACAGTGCCGCTGGCGTGTCCAACACTCTCTGGTCGAAGTACCACTTGTTGTTACTGGTGCCGAGCACGAGCACCACTTCTGGCTCTAGGATTTCGATTTCCCGTCTCAACACGTTGTGGCCACAGTTCTCCCACATGTTTGCCGTCGGGGTACCGTTGGCCCCAGTGGGCTGGCATTTCACGTGAATTGTATACGCTACGAAGTCAAATGCTTGGTCAATGTCCGCGAGTGATGGAAGACCGTCGTCAGTGACAGTCGACTTCGCCAGGTGCGCAGCCTCTGTAAACGCAGCTGCATAACACCCGGCCACGGAGTAGAAAGAGGTGCCCCTGTACTTCTCGTTGCGAAAGTGCTTCCAGCGGCTTTGTCGCAGTTCGGCTCGCGCGCCCTCGATAAGTTCCCTAGTCCCGCCCTCGCCTCCGGCTTCGTTAAAGTTAATCCCCAAGACAAGAAGCCTTAGTTCTTTGTATCGCGGACCGACCCAAGGAGAGGAGATCGAGGCTATCTCGACCGGCGGGTACCGATGTTTAGCGCCGACCCAGCAGCTGCCTGAGTTGTTGCAACAAGAGTACAAGGGCGCAGAGTTACCCTGTGCCGAAATGAACCCCAGATCACAATAAACCCTGCGAAACTCTTCCTCTAGCATCGTCCCAGCACCTCCTCAGGCAGCTCGGTTCTAAAGGGCGGTGAATTGTGAGCACGAAGAATCGATCCGGTCCTTCCGCAGGCAGTGCAGTCCACCTCACCCCACTCATCGCACCAGGCGCAATGGCCGGAGGCGCGGGCCGATTCGCGCTGGTAGAGGCCGGCGGATTCGCTGGCTTGGGTCCAGAGGCCCGTGCCGTCGCAAGCCGGGCAGGTAATCCTGCCGAGGCCGCCACATTGCGGGCATTCCTCAAACAGCTTCTCGCCCGCAGAGGGCAAGTCGTGGAGGCGCGGACGAAGTTCGTTCGAGAGCAAGGCGGGAGAAGCGCTCGCCATACCGCCTCGTGCCGAAGCGCATACCACGGAGGAAAGAATCAAAAAGTCCCGGCGCGACAGGGTGGAGCAGCGCTTCATTGATGTTTCCTTCGATTAATTGAAGCGAACTATAATACCGTCAGTCTATCGCGAGCAAGGGCCAGCCTCTTCTTTGGTTTCTTCCAATTTCTCGTCGCCCTTTTCCCGTGTTCGCAAGAACTCGTCCCAGTTGTTTTTGGTCTGTTGGCCATACTCATCTTGCCAGTCGATATTCCAAACCCCAAGGATGTCGATTAAGAGCCATTCCTCCCGTGTCCGGCCGTCTTTGTCCACGGGCGACGGGGGCAACTCCGGGGGAGGAAACGCGCCAGGTAGCTTTGTTTGCAGCCCGCGCCCGACAGGCCAGATCGCTCGGGACCAAAGCCAGAACCAAGTCTTATCGATGACCCGCCACAGGTCCCAGCTAGAAGAAAGGAGCGGCGCGGGGTTGGGTTCGTCTTCATCGTCTTCCCAGCGGTACCACCAAAGCCAGTTGCGGAGTTCCGCTGCCAAGACTAGGCCAAAGCTGAGGCACAGGCCCAAAGCCACAAAATTCATCAATTATCACCTCCCCATAGGCTTTTTTTGCGCGCCCCCTTAACGCGCAGAGAGTTGCAGTTCTAAATCGCTGATTCTGCAAAGTTACTCTCACACCCTTTTTACTGAACGTTTGTTGCCAAACGCGGAAGAATGTTTCGCCCTAAGAACAATCTGGAAGACACGGCACTGCTCCCCCGCCCCCTCTTGGACAAATTGCCTTCTTGACGTATAGTAGCCTGAAATGCTAGCCTACTATTTTGGCCCACGCGCAGGACGCCGGAGTCGAGGGCGGGCGCTTCAGGCGGTCTGGCGTCTGGGACAATCGGCCCGAAAACGAGGACCCAAGAAAAGTTCAAATCTCGAGGAACGAAGCCAGAATGTTATAGAAAACAAAGACACTTCTCACATTGTGAGAAACGCATTCGCCACCCGGATCAGGCATCCCAAGCGAGGCAGATTTGCTCGATGGTATCGATCATGTTCTCGACCTCTTCGTGGCTGAGGGTGGCGACGGGATGCACGGACTTGTTGCGGGTGACCCAGATACGGCGCAGCAGAGTCTTCTGCTCCAGGGTGATGTAGCCGTTCTGCTCAAGCCGGTCGAAGAGGATTTCGGTGGAGCCCTTGACGCCCAGGCGTAGTCCCATGCGGCGGGCGATGCCGCGCAGGCGGCGCTCGTACTCCTCGCCCGCGACTTTGCCAGCCAGCTTGGGGTGCTCTTCGACGAGGATGCGGGCGAGTTCAAGGGGGCCGTATTTGTTGAAGAACGGCCGCAGGGCCTGGCCGACACGGCGACGCTGGATCCACACATCGGCGTCGAAGGCCTCGCGCGCGGCGTCGGAGTCGGTGGCGTGGTCGGACCCCTTGGTCAGCTCATGGAAAGCCCAAAGCGCCGTGGACGTGTCGGCGACCGATTCCATGCGGAAGTGCTTCTGCCATTCGCGCAACTCGTCGCAGAAAGCCATGTAGAGGTGCACGGTGGTGGGCCGGTGGATTTGCAGCAGATTGATCACCGGGGTACTGAAGATTCCGAATCGTTCGGGGTGCACGAAGCGCAGGAGAAGTGAAACGGTGCCGATGTCGTGCACCAGCGCGAGGAGGCGCTCGATCAATTCGCGGTCGGAGGGGGCGGGGGCCATGTAGAAGCGCGACTGCTTGAGCGCCGCATCCAGGTCGCGTTCCCGCGGCTCCGTCCAGTAGTGGGCGAAGGGCGTGCGCGCCGGGTCGAAGAGCTTGAGGATGTCGCGCGCCACCAGCCAGCGTTTGCCGGCGCGCAACTGGTCAAAATCCTTTTCCAGGGCGCGGAAATTGTATGCCCGCCCGAACTTCTCGCGGCAAACATCCGAGAAGCGTCCAAGATAAGTGGGAAGATCAAAACCGGGCATCGGGCTGTCCTGCATCTAGGATTCTTCTTCCTTCTCCGTGGTCCGTCGCACCGTCACCTGGGTGCTGGTTTCGGTCGTCACGTAGGGGCGGAGCTGGCGGAGCAGCGGCTCCGGCCAGAGGCGTTCTTTCAGCACGCGCCGCAGCTCGTAGACGTCCAAGCCCGCCACCTCTTCCCAGCGCTCGAGCTTCTTGAGGAGGCGCTCCAGGCCCTCGCGCTCCGGGTCGTTCTTGCCCGGCAGCTTGAGCTGTTCGACTTCCTTGACGCTCACGCGGACGCCGCTGCCCGCCACCACGCGAACTTTCTGCTGGCGGCAGAATTCGGCGATGAGCTCTCGAAGCTCGTCCCACTGGCGATTGAGCTCGTCGAGCTGGCGCTTGGTTGCGGCGAGGCGGTTGGCGAGCTTCACGCCCTCATCGGCGGCGAACTGCGCAGGGGAGAGAGCCTGCGCGGCCACCACGTGCTTCCAGAGCGGGCAGAGCGGCTGATATTCGCACCAGTCGCACCACTCGCCCTTCTGAGGCTGGAATTTCGTTTCCGCCTCAATCCGCGCGATCCCTTCGATGGTCGCCTGCCGCAAGGCTTCGAGCTGTTCCGGCGTGCGCCGCGAGGTCAGGGTGGTGTCGTTGTGAACGTAATGCCAGATGAGCTCGATGCGCTCGGCTTGCGGCCACTGCCGCCGCAGGCCGATCTGGTAGAGAGCGAGCTGACGGTCGCGGTCGAGGATCTCCTGGGCGGGGAGCAATCGCGCCGTCTTGTAATCGTGGATCTCGTAAGTGCCGTCGGCCCGGCGCGCCACCCGGTCGACGAAGCCCGTCATCCGGTACCGGTCGCTTGCGTCGAGGGCGAAACTGAGCCGCAGCTCGGTGGCGAGTGTCAGAGACTGATTGAAGGGCTGGAAGCGCTCGTAGTATTGGCGGATACAGCGCACGCCGTATTCGAAGTAGTGCTGCTCGGTCAGCCCCTCGCGCGTGATCTTGACACCGGGGTTCCATTCCTTTTGCCACACGGCGCGGTAGAACTCGATCAGCTCCTCGAGCGAGTTCAGCTTCTCGAGTTGGAGGTCGTTGTAGAGTTTCTCGAAGGCATCGTGCACGCGGCTGCCGACGAACGTCTCAACGGTTTCCTCGATGGGCGCCTCGAGGCGCTCGATGTAGCGGTACTTGAACTTCAGCGGACAGGTTTCGAAAGCCTCCAGCTTGGAATGGGAATAGGTGCGCATCGCCGCAATCCCGACCACCCCAGGCGACGGCCGTCCCGCCGCCCGCGATGGCGAAGTGATAACAGGTCCGCATCATACCACCGCCCAGGGGAGGGGGCCAGATGACACGATTCGTGCCTTTGACACAATGTCCAGGACTGCCGGCGAAGGAGGGTGGGGGTGGCCGAATTCAGCCAGGGATTGGTGGAGGGCGGGCAGGATGGTCGGGGAGGCGCGTCGAACGGAAAGGGGGCAGCGATCTAATTATTTGAAAGTAAAGGTATTATACACACCCTCCGGACGGCGATTTTGGTGATCTGATTGCGCTACTCAGGGCGGAAGTGAAAGCGGAAGTTGCAGGAGGTGGACCATGAAACGCGCATATTACCTGGCAGCTCTGGCAGCGCTGGTGTTGGTTTCGCTGACGGTTCTGGCCGTCCAGCCGGCCCGCGGGCAGGAGCAGGGTCAGGAAGAGCCCACCACCGGCGTGGCGCGCGTCAGCCTGGTTCATGGTGACGTGACCTCGATGCGCGGCGACTCCGGCGACTGGGTGGCGGCCACCGTGAACGCGCCGCTGGTGCGCGGCGACAAGATCGCTACCGGCGAAAACTCGCAGGTGGAGATCCAGCTCGACTATGCCAACGTCCTGCGTCTGGCGCCTCGCACCGAGGCTACCATCGCCGACCTGACCCGCTCTCGCATCCAGATTCAGGTGGCGCAAGGAGTGGCCAACTACTCCGTCCTCAAGGGCAGCGAAGCGGAGGCCGAGATCGACACACCCAACATGGCGGTGCGGCCTCTCGAGGAGGGGGCCTACCGCATCGAGGTGACTTCGCCGACCGAGACACAATTGATCGTGCGCAAAGGGCAGGCGGAAGTCTCCAACCCCGATGGCAGCACGCGCGTGGAGAGTGGCCGCATGATCCGTGTGCAAGGTTCCGATCATCCCGAATATCAGATCGCCAGCGCTCCGGGCAACGACGAATGGGATAAGTGGAACAGGGAGCGCGATAACCAGATCAACGACGCGCAGAGCTACAGCCATGCTAACCGCTACTACACCGGCGCGCAGGACCTGGACCGCAACGGCCGATGGGTCTATGTTCCCGAATACGGTGATTATGCCTGGACTCCTTACGCGGGGGCCGGCTGGGTGCCCTACCGCGACGGATATTGGGGCTGGGAACCTTACTGGGGATGGACGTGGATTTCCTATGAGCCTTGGGGCTGGGCGCCCTATCACTATGGCCGTTGGTTCTATTGGGGAAGTTCCTGGTACTGGTGGCCGGGCCACCACGGCTACGGGTACCGCCCGATGTGGGGCCCCGCTTACGTGTCATTCCTCGGCTTCGGATTCGGCGGACGCAACTGGGGCTTCGGCTTTGGCTACGGGTACAACTCGATCGGCTGGTGCCCGCTCGGCCCCTATGACTCGTACCACCCGTGGTGGGGCCGGCACAACTCTTATCGCGCGGTAAACATAGCAAATATTACTAACATCAATAATTACAATTCCGGAACCCGCCGCCCGCTGGGACCCCGGGGCTATACCTCGAACCTGCAGGCGGCGCTCACCAACGACCGGATTCGTGGCGCAATCACCCAGGCCTCCACGGAGGACTTCGCGCGCGGGCGCGTGCCGCGGCAGCAAGCGCGCATCGACGCCAACACGCTGCGCCAGGGACAGCTCGTGCAGGGCACCATCCCCGCCGTGCCCACGCGTGAAACCCTGCGGCCCGTCAACAGGCCGGCGAACGCCGCGGCGTTCTCGGGACGGACCGGCGGCGCGCAGACCTTCTTCTCGCGCCAGCAGCCGCCCGCGACGACGCGGTCTTTTGCCCAGCAGTCCGCAGCCATCCAGCAGATGGTGCAGCGGAATCCCTTGCAAGGCGGGGGACAGACGGCGCGTTCGGCGGGAACTTCGGATTTGAGCCGACAATCTGCCGTCACGGTCCAGGGCGCCACCGCTCAACGTGCCACACCCGGCGCCGGGAATCTACCCGCCGTGAATGCGGGCCGGGCCACGAGTTCAGTCAACGGGCGAGCGGCAGGCACAAATTCCGGCTGGAGTTCCTTCGGTCAGGCTACCGCGAGCAGCTCCGCGCGGACTGCGGCGGGTCAAGCGGCAGCAGGAACGGAGCGTTCACAGCAAGCCGGACCCGCCACCCGGTCGGCGGCTTCCCCGGCTGCGTCCCCTTCTCAGCAGCGGCCCGGCTGGCAGCGCTTCGGCACCGGCCAGGCGCGCGCGGTCCCCAACCGGCCGACCACCACGGGAACGCCGCAAGGGACTTCATCGGCCCCGGCGCGTGCCGGCGGGGAGCGCTTTGGAGGCTCTCGCCAAGCGCCCGCTTCCGCGGCGCCGCGCGTGACGGTGACTCCCTCCAACGCCTCCGGCGTTGAGTCACGCCCCGCGCCCCGGAGTGCCGTGGCGCCCAGCGGATTCCAGTCGTTCAGCCGGCAGTCGCAGGCGAGCGTTGAGTCGCGTCCGGCACCGACTAGCCAACAGACTCCCGGCTGGAGCCGGTTTAGCTCAACATCCTCCAGCAGCGAGCGGCCGGCACTCGACATCCGCAAGCCCATTGTCACCGAGCGCGCCGCTCCCCGAAGCTATGGGGGCGGCGGGACCGGCAGCGGATGGGGAAATCGCCAGCAAAGCGCTCCCACTCCTCCCCCCCGTAATTTCCAGGGTGGCCGTGCAGCCCCTACCGCGCCACCCAGCACTTATCAGGGCGGCGGGTGGGGTGGCGGACGCAGCGCAGCGCCGCAGGGCAGCTACGGAGGCGGCGGCAACCGTGGCTGGTCTGGTGGAGGCGGCGGCAATCGGGGTTGGTCAGCGCCGTCGGGTGGAGGCGGAGGCCGCAGCGTTCAGTCGGCTCCCTCGCGCAGTTATGGAGGTGGTGGAGGGGGCGGGGGCGGGCGAGGCGCATCGGCGCCCTCGGGCGGCGGCCACGGCTCCTCCGGGTCTCATTCAGGTGGCGGAAATAGAGGACCTCGATAAGGCGAGGTTCTCGTTCCTTCCTCACGGGCGCGGCGGGCAACCAGGCTTGTCGCGCCCGACTTCTTCTACCCCCCCCGACAACGAGCGTCCGCCCGAACCACCGGCTTAACGGCTAGCGCAGGGCCGTCCGTTCGGCACGCCAGGGCGCTCGAACCCCGCCCCAAGCTCTCGGGTGAGTCACTACAAGGTCGGACCGCTGGGGAACATCGAGACGCCGCTAAAGATGAGGCGGGTCTCAGGTGAGACGCACAGATCCCCGCGACTCTGCAACCCGCCTCCGCAGGCAACAAACTACATTCCGAGCACCAGCTTGTCGATCCGCTTGCGCACGTCGGTGAGGTAGGCCAGATCGCCGGATTCCAGCTCGGCGATC
>Ga0315282_10001088_pt1 | contig 52314 bp, 42 predicted proteins | sample YL17G07_20_MG_FD_203693 | JGI IMG/M metagenome (GOLD analysis project Ga0315282, IMG submission 203693) | Sediment microbial communities from Yellowstone Lake, YNP, Wyoming, USA - YL17G07_20 | ecosystem: Environmental > Aquatic > Freshwater > Lake > Sediment | place: USA: Wyoming | collected...
ACAACTCCGCTTGTGCAGGTCCACTCCCAGGTATAACTTTCCCATAGGGGGCTCTCCTTTCGAACGTAAGATTTAGTCTGCAACAACCAAATCCTACTCGAATCGAGCCGCCCCCTTCATGGCATCACACATGCCGCTCTTTGGCATGTGTGCGGCCGCCGGGCGATAACCAAAATATTAAGATAACGTTTTATATATCTGCCGGCAGGCGATTGCAACAGACAAAAAGTCAAAGGACAGGTTCCAGGTGTCAGGTGTCGGGTGTCGGGGGGAAGAACAGGTGTCAGGTTTCAGGTGTCAGGGGCCAGGACAGGAAAACCAAAGGCAGGGGCGGTTCGTGAATCGCCTGCGCGGATCGGAATCTGGTCTATCCTATAGGCCGGTTTAACTGCAGGGCCATCAGGGCGAAAGACAGAGCCATGATGAGGACGGAAATCAGCGCCAGGGTATTCCAGAGATTCTCGCTGAAACGCGTCTCCGGCTCACCTTCCGGGACGAAGTAACCAAGAGCCAACCCGCTCACCAGCCCGCCCAGGTGCGCGGCGTTGTCCGTGCCCATGCCAAAAACGCCCCCAATCAGGCCGATCGCGAAGATGTAGATGACCCAGCGCCAGAGCTGGCTGCGATAGTCGCGGCCCAGCTGGCCATGATGGAAGGTGGCGCCAATGAGCACGCCGATCAGGCCCAGGACCGCTCCGGAAGCTCCGATGGAGAGGCCCATGGGGCTCCAGAAGAAGCTGAAAATGAATCCCACGACGCCCGTGACAAGATAGAGAACCAGAAACTTGGGTGTGGAGAAGAGTGACTCCACCGTGGGGCCAAGGTCGAACAGGCACCACAGGTTCATCCCGATGTGGAGCAATCCGGCGTGCAGGAACATGGCGGTGACCAGCCGCCACCATTCACCGGCGAGAATCAGCGGGCCGAACTTAGCGCCCAGGCGGACCAGCACGCGTGCGTCGATGCCTCCCATGCCACCCGAGGCATCTAATCCGGCGGATTGCTGGCTCAGGAACCATGCAATGCCGAAGAGCGCGACATTCGCAGCCACGAGAGCGGAGGTGGCCGTGGAGGGAACGGGAATCAACCCGCCCAGCACGCGGCCCGAAGACGTGCTGGGGCGCGCCCGCGGCGAACGCAGCGGCACTCCGCAAAGCGGGCAGGTGGAGACGCCACGGTCAATGAGCCCGCGGCAGTTCGGGCACATGCGGTGCGCGGAACTGGGGGATTCTTCTTTCCGACCCAACGCCTCACGCCATGCGGATTTGATCCGTTGCCACTTGAACCAGAAACGAGGAGGCAAACCCATCTTCTCTCAACGCCCTCCGCAGTGAACCACAACTCATCATTATAGCCGAGCGACCGTGGAGCACCCGCAATTTCGTTTGTACGTCACGCGGCGCTTGTCTAGAATATCGCTTGACAGGAGGAGCACACACTGTGAACTTCGAGGAGATGGGGCGCATTCTCGATCGCGAGGTGACGAAACTCGCCGAATACCTCGACCGCGAAGTGAAGCCCAAGACCCGCCAGGATCTGGCCGAATTGCTGCGCAAAGCTTCCCGCCGGCTGGAGGATCTTGCGGCAGGTATCGAGAAGGAGCAGCGCTCGCACAATGGCGCCGGCTAACATCACGCTCTCAGGGAAGAAACGTGTGCGCGCGACGGTAGCCTTGGGGCTGGCAGTTTGGGCAGCGCTCGCGGCCACAGGCTGCGCGCATCGCGCCCGCCGCCCCACGACGGTCTCCAGGCGTCCTCCTCCGCCTGGCCCCACTCGCGCCGAGCCGGGCCCGGCACCTTCGCGCGCTCCCACTGCCGGCCCCATCGTCCAAGGCGAGACCGGCATTGCCTCCTGGTACGGCCATCCCTACCACGGCCGCAAGACGGCCAATGGTGAGACCTACAATATGTATGAGATGACCGCCGCGCACCGGACGCTGCCGTTCAACACACAGGTCCGCGTGCACGACCTTGAGAACGGACGCGATGTGACCGTGCGCATCAACGACCGCGGGCCTTTCGTGGAAGGGCGCATCATTGATCTGTCCTTCGCCTCGGCCCAGGCGATGGGCATGCCGTCCACAGCCCTCGTGCGGCTTGAAATTCTCGGCTCGCCTTTGCCGATAGGCGCGTCCGTCGAGCCCGGCACCTTCGCCGTCCAGGTCGGAGCCTTTCAGGACAGGAAGAACGCGGAGCGTCTGAAGGGTTCGATTGAGCAGCGCTACGGACCGGTGACGATTCAAACCTTTGATCGCGGCGACGCCGTGTTCTATCGCATTCGCGTGGGGCGGGAAAGCTCGGAAGACGGTGCTCGCGCGCTGGCGCAAAAGCTGGTCCAGGCGGGTTTCACGATCCAGACATTTGTGGTTCGACTCGACTAGCGCTCATGGATACTTGCATCTTCTGCCGAATCATTGCCAAACGCATCGGCGGCAAGGTTGTCTACGAAGACGCGTCGGTGGTGGCGATCGAGGACGTCAATCCTCAGGCGCCGGTTCATCTGTTGGTGATGCCGCGCGAGCATCTGGCCTCGCTGCAGGACGCCACGGAAGGGCACGTGCCGATGTTAGGAAGGCTGCTGGCCGTCGCGGCGCAACTGGCGCGGGAACGGAAGCTCGAATCGAAAGGCTATCGCACCGTCATCAATACCGGCCCGCTGGCAGGACAATCGGTATTCCACCTGCACGTTCACGTTCTGGGAGGCCGCGCTTTCCATTGGCCACCGGGATGATTGGCGCCTTGAGATGGTCGGCTTGGGATTTCAGGTTTTTGATAGGAACTTGCAGGAAATCGTTCACGCCATTCAGAGGCTTGTTGTCGCGAGGAGGAAATCGAGGGTCCGGAAAATGGTCTTCCCTATTTCGCAATCGCCAGGACACTGTCCTCATCGATGGCCACACGCGTGGGCTTCTCGGAGGTCGTGAAACGGAACCGTCCTCCGGTTTTGCCCACCACCACCCAACCCAGACGGGCTCTGCGGTCATGGCCGTAATGAGCTATCAAAGGCACGGGCATTTCAAAGTTGGCCGGCACGTCACTCTGTCGAATTTCTCCTGCGACGACGAAACTCTTCGCCGACGTCCTGCGAACATTGACCGCGAGGGAATAGGCGGGTATGCCCGTATCATAAACCCAGTCGTCGAAGAACCAATCAAGCCGGTGGTTGCGGTCCAAATCGAGGGCGGGCCTCATATACTTCTCGGCGTGGCGTACGAAATCGGCGGTTGACGGACTCTGTCCCGCATAAGCAGCGGAGAAGTCACGCAGCATCTTGAAGAATGGCTCCTCGGGGCCTATCGCGCCGTCGGACATCAAGCAGCGAAGCATGTGGATCACCCAGCAGGACTTCTTGTAGATGATATTCGTGTAGCCATCTGGGTTGAGTGAGTTGGAGAGGCGTTGACCCAGTACGATGGGGCCACCGGATTCAATCGTTGAGCCCGACGGCGCCTTGCTGAGCAAATCGGATTTGTAGTTCCGCAGCAACTCATGGAATCGGTGCGGACCGTCCTTGCCTGCCATCAACTGCAGAGCCGCTGCGTAGGTGGCAAACCCTTCCGACAACCACTGGTCCCGGTAGGACTGCCATCCGAGATGGTTCCCCCACCATTGGTGGGCGATCTCATGCGCTAGAGTCAGCTCGTTGTCAAGATCCGCCGATCGCGAATCCACTCCGAGGCGCTCACGCTCGGCGCGCGAAAGAAATGAGAGCGTGGGCAGATAGACTAGTCCCGGCCAACCCTGACCAAAGTGGCCGGGCACCTGGGAAATAGCCAGACGGGAAATCGTCAGCGGGCCAAACAAACCCTCAAAACGGACCACGGTCTCCGCCGCGACATCGGTGACGCGGTCGAGCAGAGCTGCGGGGTCGGGAGGTGCGGCCGCCGGCCCAACCATGGGTATCGGAACATCCATAGTTGGACCGTGGCGCCTGCCGAGATCGGGAATCGCTTGCAATCCCAGATTCTTTGCCGTCAGCTCGGATTCCACTTGGCGCGTGGCGTAGGCTTCGATAGTGAGCCCACCCGCACTCTGCTCGCGAAAGTCGTAGGCTCCCAGGTTGAATCCTGCCACAGGTAGCGGCTGCCGCGAAACCCAGCGACTGAGCCTCCACCCGCCCTCACTCTTCTCCTCGACGCGGTCGCCGGTGGCTACAAGCGTGAGGCGTTCAGGGAAATGGAAGGTCAGGTCGTAGAAGGCGCGGTGCTTGAGACCACGGTTCGGGTACCAGCCCTCGCGCTCGCCAACGTGCAGGACGCCGTTGCCAGCGTCCACAATCACATCGCCCTCGTAAGCAAACTGCAAACGGAACGTTCGCCCCGTCGGGATGGGGCGGTCGAGGATCACTACAATCCAATCGTTGCTGCTTGTCTCTGCCCCGGGCTCGTCGCGCCCAGGACCCCGAAATACCGTCAGAGCCTTGCCCGCCTCATCCCGAACCTCACGGATCCGCAGCAAGCGTGACAACTCAAAGACGAGCGCGCGATCCACATCCGACTGCGATTCGATCTCCAGTTCCGCCCGCGCCTCCAAGCTGTTGTCGGTGCGGATGCGAGTGTCAACCTTGTACGACTTTACCCGAATCGGACCGAGTGAAAGCGCGTTGAACTTCGATTTACCCCACCGTGTGGGAAATGAGCACCACACGTCCGCGAAGGTTCGGCCTTGATTCTGGCGCGCTGCTCCGACGCGGATCCCCTCGGCCAGCCGCTCGTCAACCTCGATCTGAAAAGAGCCGAGATGGGTTCCCGTAAGGTAGGAGGCCAATAAAGGCATCGTGCGCTCACCCAGCAGGTCCATCAGGACGCGAGCAGAATACTGCGGATTCAATCGCCGCACGAGGGGCGCCCATTGAGAGGCGAAGCTGCCTATCGACAAGGATTCCCCCGCCTCGGCCCGGTGGGCTAGTGACTGCAGTTCACGCGCCGCCCCGTCGGTAAACCGGAAGTACGCGGAAGTGAACGGTTCTTCCAGGATGGCAGAATGAGTGAAGTGCTCCAGGCTTCGTCTTTCGACGGCGTCGGGCGGTATCACGAGCACTTCGCCGTCCCCGGAAAATACGGCGCCCGTGATTTCGCCTCGGACGGGAGCGAGAAAGCCGATGACACCCCGATTCAGGTAGAAATTCACCCGGTCGCGTGTGAACCGCGCGTTGCGAATCAGGTAGATTTGCGCCGGATCGATCGCCTCCTCGTTCAGTTTCTGCAGAAGGACCTTCGGGTCAGAATCGTCCTCAGCCCGAAGGCCTGGTGCCATCGCGGCCAGGAGGATGATCGCCATCCCCACCCCGGGCCAACCCGCCGCTGTGCGCCGGCGAACGGCTACCGCGGCGCCGGAACGCCCCGCGTTGTGCCACTGCGCCTCCACGCCCTTACTGTATCCCCTGGGAGGGCAAAGTCAAACCAGCTCGACCGGTTCTCGGGGCCAAGTGGTCCGGCCAGCCATACACCGATAGGCGCGCCCGTTACCCGCCTTTCTCGACCTCCGACCTCGACGCTGCTTCCAGCCCTATTGTATGATTGACGACGGAATGAAGGGCTTCGGGCCAGACTCCTTGATCGCTTCCCACCCCCAGCGCCGCGCAACGCGCTTGCTCCTGACGCTCGCTGCCCTCAGTCTGGGATTGACTCTCCTCCCCCTTCCTGGCCGCGCGGAGATTATCCACCTCAAGAACGGGCGCAAGATAGTTGCCGAGATCATTCGCGAGGACGAGCGCCAAATCGTTATCATGCGGGGAGAAGGAGAGTTCGCGATTCCACGCACGGTAGTGGATCGCATCGAGAAATCGGCGACGGCGGAAGCCGAGGCAGGCAACCCGACAGGTCCGTCGCAATCGGACCGGGCGCGTGATCTTCCCCTTCCCCCTCCGCCCGGCGAGGACGCCAGCGCTGGATCGAGTTCCCCGGCGGTCAAAGACAACGCCATCGACTCCGCATACCTCCAGCGGCTGGATGAGGAGGTGTCTCAAAAGCCTACTCTGCAAAGCCTGCATCATCTCGCCCAGGGTTACCAGCAAGCGGCCATCTTTCTCACTCGCCAGGGGAATGCGGAAGGAGCCCTCGATCTGTATCGCCATGCGCTCCGTCTGGCCCCCAAGGACGTCGCGCTTACGCTCGCCATGGGCTATTTGCTGGTCAAGCAGACTTATTACAGCGAAGCCCTCTCGCTGCTGCTCCCCGCCGAAGACCGCCATCCTGAAATCGCCGCGATTCCGATGCTGCTCGGGTCTGCCTACTACGCGCAAGAGGACTTGACCCACGCCGTCGCCGAGTGGAAGAAGTCCCTGGCGCTGCAGGACGACCCCCGCCTGCGGGAGGCCGTGGCGAAAGCCGAGAAGGAGCAGGACGTTTCGGGAACCTACCTGGAAGTCCGCGGCGAGCATTTTCTGGTTCGCTATGAAGGCCGCCAGGCGGAAGGTATTGTCCGCGACCTTCTGAACACCCTGGAAGTGGCATTCCGGGAACTCTCGCAGGAGCTCGACTACAACCCCCATGAAACCATTATCGTCTTGCTCTACCCCGACCAGACCTTTCGTGATATCACGCGCTCGGCCTCCTGGGTGGGTGCGCTGAACGACGGCAAGATCCGCGTGCCGATCTCGGGGCTCAAGTCGATGACCCCGGAGCTGGCGCGTGTGCTCCGCCACGAGCTGACTCATTCCTTCGTGCGCCAGATCACGCTGGGCCGCTGCCCGACATGGTTCAACGAGGGCCTGGCTCAACTGGAGGAGGGCGCTACGACCGCGGCGCTCGGATCGCAGCTAGCGCGTGCTTTCGCGAACAACAAGCTGCCTGCTTTCTCGGCGCTGGAGGCTTCCTTTATGGATCTATCCTCCGAGCAGGTGGGGCTGGCCTACGCGAAGTCTCTCGCCGGGCTTGAGTATCTCCGGGATACCTACGGCATGGGCGAAATCAGCCGCCTGCTGAAAGCTTTGCCTTCCAGCGCCGGACTCAGTTCGCTGTTTCAGGACGAGCTCCGGCTCAACTACGCCGGATTTGATCAGGAAGTCGCCAACTATATTGTGAAGCGTTACGGCGCCTGAAGCCTGCCGCTGAGGGGCCGACCCCACACCCGACGTTTTCTTTTCCTATCATTGCGCCCGCCGGCTGACCGGCCCGACAGTGGACCCCCAATGGTTTCGGAATCCAGTCAGAGGGTAGCAATGAGCGCGGCGAGCAACGCAGTGCGGCGCGGGAGTTCGCGGATGACAATCTGCTCGTGGAGAGCGTGAGCGCCTTCCCCGACGCCGCCCAGGCCGTCGAGCGTGGGGATGCCGAGCGCGGCAGTGAAGTTTCCGTCCGAGCCTCCGCCCGTGGATGCCCCTTCGATCTCCATTCCGAGTTCACGACCCAGCGCGCGGGCCCGGGAGAACAGCTCCCGCGACATGGCGCGTTCCATGGGAGGACGTTTGATGCCACCCTCGACGGTGAGGCGTGCTTCCGGATGCACGGGCCGCAGCGCGCGGAACCGAGCTTCTATCCTCGCGCGGTCGTGCAGCCGTGGAATGCGCACGTCGACGCGCGCGGAGGCCCTTTCAGGCACGACATTGGGGCGCGTACCGCCCTCAATCATCCCCACTGTCACGGTCAGCCCGCGCCGCGGCTGAGCGAATTTCTCAATCCTCTGAATCTGTTTTGTCAGCTCGCTGATGGCGTTCACGCCCGCGCCCGGATCGACTCCCGCATGGGCCGCGCGCCCCTGCACCGCGATCCGAAACTCTCCGACTCCTTTGCGCGCGGTTTTCAACCGGCCCCCCGAAGCCGCAGGTTCAAGCACGAATACGGCCCGCGACTTCCGCGCTTCCGCCAGGAGTTCCCGGCGGAAGGCGCTGCTGGAAGTCTCCTCATCAGAATTCAGGAAGAAACGCACGGGGCTCGCAGGCTGTATTTTCAGTGCCCGCAGCGCCCGAATCGCCCATAGGCCCATCACCGCGCCGGATTTCATATCGAAGATTCCCGGGCCGTAGGCCCGCCCGCCTCGAATCCGAAATGGCATGCGCGCGAGCGTCCCGATGTCCCAGACTGTGTCCAGGTGGCCGAGCAGCAGAATAGGCCGTGCCTTCCGCCTGTCGCCCCAGAATTCCGCGCAGAGGCTCGATCCGGCGGTGGGATGAGAGAGAATTCGCACCCGCCCGCCTTCAGCACGGAATCTCTGTGCGAAGAATCGGGCCATCCGGTCCACCCCCTGCCGGGAATGCGTCGGCGATTCGATCCGCACTGCCGCCTCCAGGCAGCGGAGCATCTCGTCACACGTGTTCTGGCAATATTGGAGCAGTAGCTTAGGGTTCAAGATGGATCTCCGGATGGCACCGCGGGTTCGACGCCGTGAAAAAGTGATTTCGACTTACAATTCAAAGCGTTTCATTCTATCCTAGAAATCTGTGCCGGTAGTCTGCGACCTGCAAAGACCGGCAGCAATGTCCTCTTGAAGGTTCTTACGTTGAACAAAGCCTCGCTCGCGCTCCTCATTCACTCTCATCAGCCGGTGGGGAACTTCGATCATGTGATCGAGGAGGCTTACCGGAAATCCTACGCGCCGTTTCTCTACGCCCTGGCGCAGCATCCCACCATCCGCATGAGCCTGCATTACTCCGGCAGCCTGCTGGAGTGGCTGGAAGCGCACCATCCGGAGTTCTTTGCCCGGCTCCAGCGACTGGTGGAACGCCGCCAGGTGGAACTGGTGGGCGGCGGCTACTACGAACCCATTCTCCCTTCTATTCCCGACCCCGACAAGCGCGCCCAGATCCTCAAGCTGGCGGATTACCTTCGTCAGCACTTCGGCACGAAACCGCGTGGGGCGTGGATTGCCGAACGCGTCTGGGAGCCTAGTCTGGCGAAGCCGCTGGCGGAAGCGCACGTGGATTACGTTGTCCTCGATGACACGCACTTCATCGCGGCGGGTCTGGAACCTAACGAATTACACACCACCTACATCACCGAGGAAGTGGGGGCGGCCGTGCGTCTGGTTCCCAGCCTGAAGCCGCTCCGCTACACGATCCCATTCCAGGAGCCGGAGGAGACGCTTAAAATCCTCCAGGAAGGCCGCGGCCAGTGGGGCGCCCTCTTTGCCATGGGCGACGACTGCGAGAAGTTCGGCGTCTGGCCCGGAACTTACGCTCACTGCTACACGAACGGGTGGCTGGAACGCTTCCTGAAATCTTTGGAAAGCGCAAAGGAGTGGCTGGAGACCACGATTCTTTCCGATCATCTCGACACCTATCCACCGCGCGGCCGCATTTATCTCCCCACGGGATCTTATCCCGAAATGATGGAGTGGGCACTGCCGGCGGCGGTCTCGCGAGACTTCAGAATCTGTCTGGAGGAAGTTGAGCGGCTTCCCTCCGGCGCGCGCTACCAGCGCTACATGCGCGGTGGGCTGTGGCGCAATTTCCTGAGCCGGTATTCGGAATCGAATCAGTTGAACAAGTTCATGCTCGACATCAGCCGGCGCCTTCAGGCGGCCCAAGCCGCACGCTCGGGGGGAAAGAAGGCGAGACAAGCGCTGGAGCAAGCTCATACTCATCTGCTCGCCGCGCAGTGCAACGACGCTTACTGGCACGGCGTCTTTGGAGGATTGTACGCGCCGCACTTGCGTAGCGCGCTGCTCCGCCATTTGATCCAGGCGGAATCTTTGGTGGATTCTCTGGAGCCGGCGGCCAAGAACCCTTCCCCACGCGTCGAGTCGCGCGATTTCGACGTGGACGGCCAGCCCGAAATCCTGCTCTCGAATTCGACCTTCGGCATGACCGTCAAGCCCGCGGACGGGGGGACGGTGGCGAGCCTGCGCTTCAAGCCGCAAGCTGTGGAGCTGGTCAATTCGCTCATGCGCCGGCCCGAAGCCTATCACGATCAGGTACGGCAGAAGGCCATCACCCACGAAGCGCCGCGCGAGGGTCCGGCGTCGATCCACGACCAGGTCTGGGCCAAGGAGCCCGACCTGGAGGCATTGCTCCGTTACGACCATTACGCTCGGAACGCGTTTCGCACTCTCATCTTCCCCGCCTCGCGGCGCTGGCAGGATTTCGATTACCTCCGCCTGGACGAAAACGGCGACTTGGCCGGCGGCGAATGGAAAGTGGTCACATCCTCGGCAGAGGGCGGAAACGTCGAGATGTCCCGCGAGGCATGCCACCGCGTCCAGGGCGTAGAGGTCTGCTTGCGCGCCACGAAGCAGCTTCAGACCGTGAGCAACGATGGCGTCTGGCGATTGAGTTGCCGAACGAACCTCGCCACGGACCGGCCCGGCGCAACACCGCTCGTCCTGGGAACCGAACTGGTGCTCAATCTCCTGGCCCCCAACGCTCCAGATCGTTATTTCCTTTTCAATGGCACGCGACGCCCGCTCGAATTCAAAGGGGAAATCGAGGCCACCCAGCTCTCGGTCGTGGACGAATGGCAGCGCGTCGAGATCCGGCTCACGGCGGAGCCGCAAGCCCGCTGGTGGATCGTCCCCATCGAGACCATCTCGCAATCGGAAACGGGATACGAGCGCGTGTACCAGGGCTCCGCGATCCTGGCAGTGTGGAAAACTCCTCCACCCGCATGGCGTGAGATCATATGCACGGTGCGGGCCGAGATCTCGACTTGGGCCGGGCGCAGCAACGCGCCCTGACTTCGCTGCGCTTGAATTTGCCGAGGTGGTTTGTTAGATTGCCTTTCCGGCAAGAATGGGAGCACGACGATGGCACTAAGTCAGGAACTGCTGGAAATCCTGGTCTGCCCGGCCTGCCGGGCCGCCGTGAAGCTCACCGCCGATGGCCAGGGCCTGAAGTGTGGCCAGTGTCACCGCGTCTACGCCATCAGGGACGACATCCCCGACATGATCGTGGATCACGCCCGGATTGAAGCGGAGTAGCGCCGGTGGACCGGCCCTCGACCGCCGCTTCAATCCTCACCTCCCTTCCTCCGAACTCGCGAATTCTTATCATCCGCTTGCGTTCCATCGGCGACATCATTCTGCTCACACCGGCGTTGCGGTTGCTCAAGGAATGGCGAGCCGACCTCCGCGTTTCCGTCGTGGTTGACAGTCGCTTCCGCGAGCTGCTGGAGAACAATCCCGATGTGGACGAGGTTCTGGAACCCGGCGGAGGGGGGGGGCTGAGAAAGCTCACCGCTCGGATCGGAGCCCTCCGCGCGATTCGTCGCCGCCGCTTCGACCTGTGCGTGAATTTGCACGGCGGCCCCACCAGCGCGACGCTCACCTCCTGGAGCGGCGCGCCGCGGAAGGTTGGGTTTGAGCATTTTCGCCGTCGCGCCCTCTACGATCTTCTCGTCCCCGACGCGCGGACGGTTCTGAATCAGCCAGCCATCCATACGGCGGAGCACCAGGCTTCCGCGTTCTTCTATCTCGGCCTGCCCCGCGCCGAAATTCCTTCATCGCGGATCTTTGTGACCTCCGAGGAATTTCAGTGGTGGGAAGGAAAGAGAACGGAACTGGAAGTCCCGGCCGGAAATGATTATGCGGTAATTCATCCAACCGCTTTGTACGCGACGAAGCAGTGGCCGCCGGAGAAGTTCGCCGCGCTCGGCCAGCATCTGGAAGCAGAACGCAAGCTCCCCGTCCTCTACTCGTGCGGCCCAGGTGAGGACACGGTCCTCGATGCCATCGCACGCATGATGGGCCGGAAGATTCGCCGCCTGGAAGGCGCCAGCCTCGGCCAATTCGCAGCCGCGCTGGCAGCCGCCCGGCTCTTCGTGGGTAATGACAGCGGCCCGGCGCACATGGCAGCGGCACTCGGCCGGCCGGGCGTCGTCCTCTTCGGTTCATCGAGCTCGACGATTTGGGGGCCGTGGAGGCCCGCCGCTCCCTGGCGCGTGGTACAGAATCATTACAACTGCAACCCCTGCCCCGGAGATCGGTGCTACCAGTTCACGCGCCCAGAGTGTATTCTTTCCGTCACCGACGAACAGGTCCGCTCGGCGGTCGGGGCCGTGCTGGCCGAAACATTCGATACCAAGGGAAATTAGATGACGAAAGATCGCGCGCGCCTGGCAAAAATCATCCGCGGATTCCGCAGCCGCACCATCGGCGTGCTGGGCGATTATATGCTCGACGAACTGGTGCGCGGCGAGGCCACGCGGATTTCTCCGGAGGCTCCCGTGCCGGTCGTGCTCATTCAAAACCCCCAGACTGCCGAAACGTGTTATCCCGGCGGAGCCGGCAACGTTGCCGCCAACATCGCAGCGCTCGGAGGCCGCCCGATTCCCTTCGGCGCTATCGGCAAGGACGCGAGCGGCGTGCGCCTCTTCGATCTGTTCCGCACGCGGGGGATCGGCCGCGGGGCACTGGTCAAAGAGGGTGGGCGGATGACGCCGCGTAAGGTCCGCATCGCCGCCCATCAGCACCAGCTCCTGCGGCTGGACTTTGAGAAGCCAGCAGAGATTTCCGAACGGACCAGACGTGCGCTCGTCCGCCACTTCGTGCGCTGGGTGGGTAAGTTGAGCGCGCTGATCGTTTCGGACTATCAGAAGGGAACGGTCACGACCGAGCTGTGCGCGCAGATCCTTACGGTGGCCCGGCAGAGGCGCGTTCCGGTCTTTGTCGACCCCAAGCCGGAGCATCCCGAAATCTGCCGTGAAGCGACTTTGGTGACGCCAAATCTCCGCGAGGCCGAGTTGATGGCCGGGGCGCCGCTGCGCACCGCACGCGAGCGGGAACTGGGCGGGCGGCGGCTGCTGGCGGAGCTCGGGTGCGAGAACCTGCTCATCACGCGCGGCGCCGACGGCATGACACTCTTCTCCCGCAATGGCGAAATTCACGAAATCCCCAGCATGCCGCGCCCCGTCTATGACGTCACCGGCGCGGGCGACACGGTCATTGCCGTTCTGGCACTCGCCTATGGCGCGGGAGCGACGCTCAAGGAAGCCGTTCTGCTCGCCAACGCCGCCGGCAGCCGCGTGGTCCTGAAATTCGGCACGGCGGAAATCTCGCCGGAAGAACTGCTCGATACTCTGAATGGGAAGGCTTGACGACCCGATGAAAACTCGTCGCACGCTCTCTCGCCGGCAGCGATGGTTGACGCTGTGCACTGCCAGCGCCGCCGTGGGATTGCTCGTCCTCGGCCGGCCCGGGGTCCCCTACTCGCAGCAGGCTGCGCCGGCTCCGGCATCGTACGGGATAGTCGTCTCCAAGGATGTGATGGTCACGATGCGCGATGGCGTGCAACTCGCCACCGACATCTATCTCCCGGCAATCAACGGAGCACCAGCGCCGGGGCGCTTCCCTGTCATTCTCGAGCGCACGCCGTACAACAAGGAGGGCATCGAAGGCTGGGCCAGCTACTTCGTGCCGCGGGGATACGTCGCCATCGGGCAGGACGTGCGCGCACGCTACAACTCCCAAGGCCGCTGGCGCCCGCACCGCGACGATGGAAACGACGGCTACGACACTCTGCGTTGGATCGGAGCGCAATCCTGGTGCGACGGCAACGTCGGCACCGTGGGAACATCCTATCCCGGGGGAACGCAACACGCGCTGGCGATTACCGACCCGCCTCTCTTGAAAACTGCGATTCCCGTCGATGCCATGTCGGACTACGGCCGCTACGGCATCCGACACAACGGCGCTTTTGAAATGCGCTGGATGAATTGGATCTTCAATCTTGGCGGCCCGAACGGCAGCCAACCGGCGCGCGACCCCGCCGTGCGGGCGGAACTGCTGAAGCTCGGCGAGCAGGTGCGCGAATACGCCAAAGGTTTGCCCTTGCGTCCGGGGACGACGCCGCTGCGTCTGGCGCCGGACTACGAAGCGTGGCTCGTCGAGGCCATGAGCCACGGCGACTACGACGACTTCTGGAAGAACATGGGCGCCAGCGTCGTGGACCACCTCGGCGAGTACAAGGACATGCCCGTGCTGCTCGTCGGCGGCTGGTACGATTCGTGGGGCGCGCAGACGGCCAACCTTAATTACGTTGAACTCTCCAAGGCTAAGAAGGGACCGATCCATCTCGTCATGGGGCCCTGGACGCACGGCGGACAGACGAGGACCTACGCGGGTGAAGCCGAGTTCGGCCCCGAGGCAGCATTGGATTTCAACGCCTTCCGCCAGCGCTGGTTTGACCACTTCTTGAAAGGCGACGAGAACGGCGCAGAGCACGATGCGCCGGTCCGCATTTTTGTAATGGGCGCGGGGGACGGCCACAAGTCTCCCGAGGGCCGCGTCTTTGTGGGCGGCCACTGGCGCGACGAGCACGAATGGCCACTGGCGCGCACGCGGACAACTCCCTACTACGTGCACCCTGACGGAACACTCTCAGCCGCAAAGCCGAACCAAGCCTCCCCGTCCGAGACTCACTATCTGTTCGACCCGCACCATCCCGTGCCCACCCTGGGCGGCAACATTTCCTCGGAAGGAATTCTGATGTCGGCGGGAGCGATGGACCAGCGCTGCCGCAAGGATTTCTGGGTTTGCGAGGACGAACGGCCTCTTTCGACGCGCAATGATGTCCTAGTATTCCAGACGCTGCCGCTTGAGCAGGACACGGAAGTAACGGGCCGGCTCATCGTCAAGCTCTGGGCCTCCTCGAACGCCCCCGACACCGACTTCACTGCCAAGCTCGTGGATGTCTACCCGCCTAGCCGCGATTTCCCGGCCGGCGTGGACCTGAACGTAGCGGACAGCATCGTGCGGGCTCGCTACCGCGATTGCTTGGAAAAAGCCGGGCTGATGAACCCGGGAGAGATCTACTCCTTCACCATCGAGATGTATCCGACTTCGCTCCTCTTCAGGCGCGGCCATCGTATCCGGCTCGATATCTCCAGCAGTAACTTTCCGCGCTTCGACGTGAACCCCAACACCGGCGAGCCGCTCAATAACAATCGCCGCTGGGCGACGGTGGTGAATTCCGTCTATCACGACGTCGCGCACCCATCCTACATCCTGCTGCCGATTATCCCCGCTGGCCCGGCCGAGAACAGATAGTCCTTCACCCAGAGGACACACGCGTTGCAGGTCCGATCCATGCCGGGCGACAAGCTATCCAACGGGCGGACTAGAAGATGGAATAGGCGAGGCCTTTGGTCCTGCGATCCACGAGCAGATCGATCGGCGGGTCAACGTTGTTGATGCGGACGACCACAATCACCGTCGTCGAGCCTTTCGAGCGCGAGCCAAGAATCTCGAATCCGCGGATCTTGCCGTAGTCGCCCATCTCGCCCCAACCGCGGAGAAAATCTTCGTAGGTATAAGAAGGACTGGGCTGCCAGAGTTGATAAGCTTCGCGGTACTTGCCCTGTTCGAGCGTCGTCAGAAATGTCGAGACGGCGCGTTCTTCGCTGTAGTTCCGGAAGCGGATGAAGAGGATGGAGCCCAACACCACCGCCAGAGCTATCCAGAGAAACAAATACCGGCGAAGCACTCCGTGGCGTTTGGGAGCCTCCGCGTCCATCAGGGTGATCGTCATAAGCCTAGATTAGCACGGGCGTCGTCCCGCCTTCAAAGCGTCCGCCGGAAGAGCAGCGTCGCCAGCAGCATCGCCCCCGCGGCGAAGAAGGCGAGGAAGGCGAGGTCGCTGGCGACGGCCCCGAGTCCGGTGTTCTTGAGGAGCAGCACCTTGAACGCGTGGACGGCGTAGGTGAAGGGATCGACGCGCGAGATGACCTGCATCCAGGCGGGAAATCCGTTCACCGGATAGACCGCGCCGCTGGGGAAAAAGAGGAGCGTGTTGAGTACGCCGAAGATCGCTCGCGGCACAAGGGGGTCGCTCACCCGCACCATGAGCAGAAACATCATGCTGATCAGCGCCAGCGCCGTGGTCACGATAACGAGCAGCAACTTGGCGAACCGGACGGGATCGAGTGGGTGCGGAATGCCCGCAATGATGGAACCCAAGGACGTGAGCACGAGCCCCGCCAGAAACGCCTTAATGGCGCCGGAGAGATTGAACCCCAAGATTAGCTCAAACTTGCTGATGGGCGTGACCAGGTACCCCTCGTGTAGCCCGCGCGCCTTGTCGTCGATATAGATGATGCCTCCGCCGATCATTGCTGATACATAGATAGCCAGAACGATTGAGCCTGGAAGCAGGAATTGGATATAAGGAACGTAAGGGTAGAGTTCCACGACCGAAAGCGTGACTCCCGTCGGCACGCGGGGCTTGCCGCCTTTCAGGTTAAAGGTGTTCACGAGCTCCGTGAACGCCCCTTGGAGAGCGCTGGCGGCGAAGTTATCGGTGTTGTCTTCAACCAGCGCCACCTCCGGCGCCGCCTCGGCCAGAACACGCCGGGAGAATTCCGGCGGAATGTTGACGAGCGCGTTGATCCGCCCATTGCGCAGGTCGGTAACGGCTTGCCTGGGATCCGTGTACTCCACCGTCTCGAAGGTGCGCGCGTTGGCGGCAATGGCGCCGAACATCTCCCGAAGCTTCACCGTCGGGATGCCACGATCCTGGTCGACGACCCCCACCTTTAAGTGTTTGATCTTGCCGCCAAAGGCATAGCCCAGAACCACCAGCTGAACCAGGGGGAAAAACATGGAGACGACAATGAGCGTCGGGCTGCGCACGAATTTACGCAGGTCGCGTTCGATAATGGCCAGAATGCGATTCATGGGCTGCGGTCCTTATCGTCTCGAGTGAAGGTAGTTGGGGTCGTACGCCGGGGCATCCTGCAAAGCGTCGCGCAACTGCCGGCCGGTGTAGTGCACGAACACGTCATCCAGAGTGGTGCTCTGGACCGAAAGCGATGTGATGTCGACTTGGCTCCGCCGCGCCGCCTCCATCAGCTCCACTGTGGTCCGCGGCCCGTTGTTCGAGCCAATCCGGTAGACGTGATCCTCCGCCCTGACGAGCTCCACCTCTGGCAGGTTCCTGAGCGTTTCAAGCCATCCCTCGGGAATGCTCGAGAAGCTGACCTCCAGAATGCTCTTGCCGGGGATCGAGGCCTTGAGCTTCAGAGGGGAATCAAGTGCCACCAACTTGCCGTGGTCCACAATGGCAACCCGCTCGCAAAGCTTATCCGCTTCGTCCATGTAATGCGTGGTCAGCAAGATAGTGAGCTCGCGCTCCTTTTTGAGCTTCATCAGCATCTCCCAAACCGCCACGCGCGAGACCGGGTCAAGGCCCGTGGTCGGCTCGTCGAGGAAGAACAGCTTGGGCTCATGGACGAGACCGCGAGCGATCTCCAGCTGCCGCCGCATACCGCCGGAAAGATTCTTCACGGGTCTGTCCGCCCAGGACAGAAGTTCAACCGCCTCCAGCAACTCCTTGACGACGCGCCTGCGTCGCTCGCGCGGCACGCCGTAGAGCTTGGCAAAGATCTGCATGTTCTCCGCGAGGCTCAAGTCTAGGTCGGTGGTCATAGCCTGCGGTATGACTCCCATGCACCTTCGCACCTCATTGGCCGAGTGCACGACATCAAAGCCATTGACCCGCGCCGTACCCGCGGTCGGAGGAAGCAGGGTCGTCAACATGCGGATGAGCGTGGACTTCCCCGCCCCATTGGGTCCAAGCAGACCGAAAACCTCCCCCTCTTCGACGCTAAAGCTCAATCCGTTGACAGCGCAGAACCCGTCGAAGCACTTGGTGATGTTTTCAACCTCGATGGCTGCCACCACTCTACAGTTCCTCCCTCTCGTGTTCCCTTAGCGGACGCGACTCTCAGGGTCGCCGCGTGACATCAGCGGGCAGTACGACATATGTCGTCAAGCCCGGCCAAAGCCGCCGATCGCTGTTGTCAAGGCGCAGGCGGATTTCGAACGTCTTAATATCGCGTTTGGTTCGGCTTACGTCGCGCTGCGTAGCGTAGCTCGCATCCACGCCGCGGAAGAAAATTGTCCCCGTCCGCTCCACGCCGGAGGGCAAGCGAACCAACATCGGGTCACCCAAACGGATGCGGTCAATGTAGGTTTCCTCGACATCGGCTCGCACCCAGAGGTCGTCTGGATTAATAATGGAAACAATGGTCTGGCCGGCGCTCGTCACTTCACCCTGCCGCGCAGCCAACCCCGCCACGACGCCCGGAATAGGCGCCCGGATTTCTGTGTAGTTCAGCCGAACCCGCGCCTTTGACATCTGGGCCGCGGCCGCCGCCAACTGGTGGCGACCGGCCTGCAGTTGCTGGCGACGCACCGCAATTTGTTCCACGTTGGAACGAGCCAGCGCCACGGCTGCCCGCTGCGCCTCGACCTGTTTCCCGAGAGACGCCACACGCGCCTGCTGCGCGACGTAGGTGGTGCGCGCCTGATCAAGCGCCTGAGCGGAAACGATGTTCTGCTTGAAGAGGCCTTCGGCACGCTCAAAGTCCAGGTGCACACGCTCGAGGTCGGCGGTGGCTTCCGCTTGCTGCGCCTCCGTGGAGGCCAACATCGCTTCAGCCTGACGGATCTGGTCGCGGGTCTGGGCTTCCTGGTACTTCAATGCCGCTTCCGCTTCCTGCACTTGCGCGGCGGCGCCCTCCTCGGTGTGGGCGTAAAACGCCTTGTCCGCCCGCAATTCCTCAGGCTCGATCACGGCCAGAAGCTGGCCCGCGGTGACTACATCGCCTTCTTTCACCAAGAGCCGGGACAACCGCCCCTGGATCTGGGAACTGACGAGGACATCATTGGTGGTAACGATCCCGGTCAGGACGATGGCCTGGGGTCGCGTAACGGCTTTGTAGTAGATGACCCCGCCGCAGACAATAACTGCGGCCAGAAGGGGTAAGAGAATCTTGCGCCTCATGGCTTGCAAGCCTCCGGGTTGCGAAAAAGGGCGTAACGGATAAGCTCCAGCACTGCCGCTTTTCTCCTCGCCAAGTTAGCTTCGCTGAAAGGGTCCTGGCCGCTGATCATCCGAAAAGCCGGAGCGATGTTGAAATAGTGCACCGTCAATCCTGCAAGGGAAATGATCGTGTGCTCCCTGTCGAGGCGCCGAAATTCCCCCGCTCGCATTCCCCGCTCGACGAGGGCCAGCAACATCTTCAAGAGAGGAATCGAATGTTCGCGGAGCATCCGTTCCAAGGTGCGATCCTCCACCATCATCACGCGCTGAAAAATGCGAGGGTAATGCGGGTGTGTCCCGATGAAATCAAAATGACTGCTCACATAACGCAACAGGATAGGTCCCGCCGGACCCTTGGCCGAAAGCACCTTTTCCGCTTGCCGGTACAATTCCCTGAGGTGCGTGCCCACGACCGCCTGGTAAAGATCTTCCTTATTCTTGAAATAGTAGTAGAGCAGGGCCTTGTTCACGCCGGCGGCCGCCGCGATGGCCTCTGTGCGCGCACCCGCCAAGCCATGTTCAGCATAGATGCGCTCGGCAGCCTTCAGGATGGCAGCCCGTGTCTTGACGCTGTCATGGTGCCGCACGTGCGCTGAAATCGCGCCCTTTTTCGTTCGCATTGCCATTTAACTAACCAGACAGTTAAATACCATTTTCCGTGACGCGCTGTCAAGTGGAATAACTGAAACTACTGGGGGATCTTGAAGGTATAGAGCGTCCGCCGCTTTTCACGATAGCGCTCCAGGGCCAGTTCCACCAACCGGTCGATGAGCTTGGGATAAGGCAGGCCGCTGGCTTCCCACAATTTGGGATACATGCTGATAGGGGTGAAGCCGGGGATGGTGTTGATCTCGTTGACATACAGCTTGCCGGCACGGCGGTCCAACAAAAAATCTACCCTCGCCATGCCTGCGCAATCAACGGCTTGGAAGGCGCGCACGGCGTACTCCTGCGCCTGGTGGGCCTGTCGGGCGGTAAGGCGGGCGGGGATGATGAGCTCTGAACCTTCCTTCACATACTTGGCCTCGTAATCATAAAACTCATTGACCGGCACGATTTCGCCCGGCACAGAAGCTTCGGGCCGGTCGTTGCCGAGGACCGAACACTCGATCTCCCGCGCGTCCACGGCTTTCTCGACCAGAATCTTCCGGTCGTACCCGGCGGCGAGGTTCATCGCTGTCGCCAGCTCGCGAGGCGTTCTCACCCTGCTGATGCCGACGGAAGAGCCCAGATTGGCCGGCTTGACGAAGAGGGGAAAACCGATTTGCTTGCGAGCCCGTTTCGCCACCGCCGCAGGCGACCGCTCCCACTCACTGCGCAGAACCAGAATCCATGGAACGACGGGCAGCCTGGCATCGCGGAAGAGGCGCTTCATCACATCCTTGTCCATCCCCGCCGCCGAGCCCAGGACGCCCGCGCCGACATAAGGAATGTCGGCCAGTTCGAGAAGCCCCTGCACGGTCCCATCCTCGCCAAACGTTCCGTGCAGGACAGGGAAGATCACATCCACCGCCGGAGCAGCATCCGATTTCCGCAACGATCGGTCACTCAGTGGAATCAATTTCGGGCCCGAGGGGTCGACGGCGGGAGTCACCGGCTCTCCGTCTTTCAGGACTCCGGGCAGGAGCTGGTCGGCCGCCGACCCGACGAGCCACTTCCCCTCCCGGGTAATACCGATCGGCACCACGTGGTACTTCGCCCGGTCGAGCGCCTTCATCACCGAGGCCGCCGAGGTCAGCGAGACCTCGTGCTCGCCGGAGCGGCCGCCAAACAGAATTCCCAGACGCAGCTTCTTGCTCACAGGATTTTCTTCCCCAGGGCGGAGCTGACCAGACCCACGCCGAGAGTCGCGGTCTTATTGAGGATATCGATGATGGGATTGATCTCGACAAGTTCCATCGCCACCATCTTCTTGCTGTCGGCCACCATTTCCATGGCGAGATGAGCTTCCCGGAAAGTAATCCCGCCGCGCACGGGCGTGCCAACGCCGGGCGCCTCGTCCGGGTCCATGACATCCATATCAAACGAGACGACGAATCCCGCCGTGCCGCCGGTGGCGATGGCCAGGGCCTTCTCCATGACCGCACGCATACCGAGCTCGTCGAGGGTCCGCATCGTGAAAACGTTGACGCAGGATTCGCGCACCGCACGTCGCTCGCGCGAATCGAGGTCGCGTGCGCCGATCAGGACACATTTCTCGGGCCGGATCTTCGGCGCAAAGCCAAAAATCTTAGAGAGCGAATCCGGCCCCAGGCCAAGGGTGGTCGCAAAGGGCATGCCATGCACGTTGCCGCTGGGGCTGGTTTCGGGCGTATTCATGTCGGCGTGCGCGTCCATCCAGATGCACCCGACCTCCTGCTCGCGGTCGCGGTAGAACTTGGCTACGCCCGCCTGCGTGCCGATGGCCATGGAGTGGTCACCGCCCAGAGAGAGCGGAAAGTACCCGTTCTCCAGGGATTGATAGATGCGGTGCGCCACTTCCTGGCTCGTCTCGGCGATTTCGTTCAGGTACTTCGCGTGCCGGTCGCCGAAGTGCTGCATCTCCGGAATCTTGACGTGGATGTTTCCGGCATCTTCCACCTGATGGCCCAGCGCCTTGAGCGCAGAGTTCAAGCCCGCGGCGCGCACCGCCGATGGCCCCATGTCCACACCGCGCCGCTCCTGGCCTAGGTCGAGCGGAACCCCGAGAATTCGGATTTTCAGCATGTCCAACCCGGAATCAAGATCCTCATCTCACGCACCTTTTATATCATATCCTAGGAAGCTACCCCTCGCGCAGGTTCAGCACAGCCCGGCGGTGGCGCGCGTCCAGGAGGAAGCTATCGATATGCAAGAAGTTTTGAGAACATTCCGCGATCTGTTGAAGGTCACTCCCGGGCGTCTCGAGAGAATCAGCGAGGCCGACAGTGCTTCCTGCCCGGGTCCGGGTCGATGGTCGAGGAAGGAGATCGTCGGCCACCTCGTCGATTCCGCCGCCAACAATCATCAACGGTTCGTCCGCACTCAGGCAGAGCCGGAATTATCTTTTCCCGGCTACGCCCAGGAACTCTGGGTGAGCACGCAACGGTATCAGCGGGAATCCTGGAGGACACTGTGCGATCTGTGGCGGAGCTACAACTTCCACCTCCTTCACATCATGGAGCAGGTTCCGGAGGAAAAACTCGGGAATCGGTGCCGGGTGGGGGACGCGGAACCCGTCACACTGAAAATCCTCATGACAGACTACGTCCGTCACTTGGGGCGCCATCTTCGGCAGATTTTGGGGGAATGAGTTTCGCGCCCGCCCTTACTTCAACAGATACTGTTCCAGGAACATGACAATCGAGTGCCAGAGATAATCGGCGTTCGTCTTCCTGGCGAACCCGTGCCCCTCGTCCTTGGCAAGAATGTACCAGACGGGGCCTCCGCCTTCCCGAACCTTCCTCACAATTTGCTGCGATTCGCCCATCGGCACGCGCGGGTCGTTCTGACCTTGCGCGACGAGGACGGGCACGCAGATCCTGGCGGCATTCGTGAGCGGCGAGATGGAATTAAGGAATTCGCGCATCTTCGGGTCGCGCTCGTCGCCGTATTCGACGCGCCGCAGGTCACGCCGGTACTCCTGGGTGCTCTCGAGGAACGTGACGAAGTTCGAGATGCCGACGATATCGATTCCGCAGCGTAGCCGGTCGCTGAAGTGGGTCATGGAAGCCAGGGACACGTACCCGCCGTAAGACCCGCCGATAACGGCCACACGCCGGGCGTCGAGGTCGGGTTGTTCCGCCACCCAATCCAGCAACGCGCCGATATCTTTCACGGAGTCTTCCCGCAGGAAGCCGTTATCAAGTTTGGTGAAGGATTTTCCGTACCCGGTCGAGCCGCGCACGTTGGGCTCGATGAACGCAATCCCCAGTTCGTTGAGGAAGTAGTTGTTGCGGCCTTGAAAACCCGGACGTGCCTGCCCCTCCGGCCCGCCGTGGATGTCGATGAGCACCGGATACGGCGGCCTGAATCGGGCAGGCGGACGCGCCACGAACGCCGCCAGCGTCCGTGGCTTTCCATTCACTGAGTCAAAGGTGGAAAAGTGAACCAGCGCAGCATCCTGAAACGCCGCAGGATTCAGGCCGCCCGTTTCGCTGAACGTCCAGCGCTCGACTTTCTTCGTGCCGAAGTCGTAAGAATACACATCGCTGGGTGACGTGGCCGAATTCAAGTTGAAGGCCAGCTCATTGCCCTGCCGGCGGAACTTCAGGTTCGAGACCTGGCTCTTCGGGAGCTGGGGCGCAGGGAGCTCTCGGCGCGTCTGTGTGTCCACGAGATGAAGCTCGCTGATGCCATCCGCGTTCACCGCAAAGGCCAGGATTCGTCCGTCGGGCGACAGGTCCATATCCTCGACGTCCCAAGACACGTGGTCCGTCAGGGGAGAAAACGTTTTTGTTGCCAGATCGTAATAGAGAAGCCGCTGAAACTCGGAGTTCCGGTCGCTGATGACATAGAAGCCTTTGCCATCGTGGGACCACAGCGCCGCTCTATACGAGACTTTCTCCGCACCCTTGGGCGTCAAAAGCTCCTCCCGCCCCGAAGCAGCGTCAAAAAGGTGGAGGTAGGTTTCATTGACGGAGATCTCCTCGAGCAGGAGCAAACGCGAATCATCCGGCGACCAATCGAGGGGCGCCCAGGCTCCGGTCAGTTCCAGCCCGCGCTTTTCGGCGGAGGGATTTCCCGGGTCTAGCAGGTAGAGGTCCATATCGCGGCCGTTGCGCCGCGTGCTCATATAGGCGGCGAATGTGCCTCGATGGTTGAAAAGGACTCCCGTGTTCCGCGACTTGCCGTCGGTCAGCAGTTTGACGCTGCCGTCCGCGAGGTTAAACGTGTAAATCTGGAAGAATTCTCCGCCGCCCGTGTCCATGCTAAACAGGAAGTAGTTCTTTTTAGGATCCGGCGAAAACTCCGCGTCGAGAACACGGTCGGTGAAGAACGTCAGTTGTTGGCGATAAGCACCCGGAGCGCCAACGAGGTGCACCTGCGGCGTATCACCAAAACGGGTGAGAATCAGCATCGCGCGCCGATTGGGCAGCCAATCGGCAAATCCTGCCGCCCGCAGGTTGAGGTACTGATTCATTCGGGAGCGGAGTTCCGCGGGGACCGCAGGGACACCGTCGGCGACAATGCTGGGTGGGGCATCCTGGGCGATCAAGGCAAAGGCCGTCGCCCACAGAGCAAATGCAACCCTCACACACCTTCGCAATTCGAGCATATCAATTCCTCCCTATTGCACGACCCTCCGCGCACAAGTGCCAGCTCGATGCGAGCTCTCAGGGAGTCAGACGGGAGAGCATGCGGGGAAAGGGGATGGTTTCGCGGACGTGGTCGAGCCCGCAGATCCAGGCGACGACACGCTCGATGCCCATACCAAAGCCGGCGTGCGGAACCGTACCGTAGCGTCGGAGGTCCAGATACCACTCGAAGGCCTGGCGCGGCAATTTGGCTTCTTCGATGCGCTGGAGAAGCCGCTTGTAGTCCGACACGCGCTCGCCACCGCCGATGATCTCGCCGTATCCCTCCGGGGCCAGCACGTCCACGCAGAGCGCCACCTCCGGCCGCTGGGGGTCGGGCTCCATGTAGAAGGCCTTGATTTGGCTCGGATAGCGGTGGACGAGCACCGGCCGGTCGAAGTTCTGGCCGAGCAGGGTCTCGTCGGTGCCTCCAAGGTCTCCCCCCCACTGGATCTCGCTTCCCTTCTCCCGCAGAATCTTGACCGCGTCGTCGTAGCTGAGGCGCGGGAAGGGTAAAACGCATTTCTCGAGGGGCGCCGTGTTGCGCTCGAGCGTTTGCAGGTCCGCGCGGCGCTTCTCCAGGACGCGCGCCACAACGTGCGCCACCAGGCCCTCGGCGAGCACCATGGCGTCCTCGAGGTGGGCGTACGCCACTTCCGGCTCGATCATCCAGAACTCGGTGAGGTGGCGGCGGGTCTTGGACTTCTCTGCGCGGAACGTCGGCCCAAAGCAATACGTCTTGCCCACGGCCATGGCGTTGGCCTCGTTGTAAAGCTGGCCAGATTGAGTCAGGTAAGCCTTCTCTTCGAAATACCCCACTTCAAAAAGGGTCGTCGTGCCCTCACAGGCGGCGGGGGTGAAGATGGGCGTATCAACAAGAGTGAAGCCACGGTCGTCGAAAAAATCGCGACAAGCCTTGATGATCTCGTGGCGGATGGCAAGAATCGCGCGCTGGCGGGCGGAGCGCAGCCACAGGTGACGGTGGTCCATCAGAAATTCGATGCCGTGATCTTTGGGAGTGATGGGATAAGGATGGTCGGGAGGTATCAACTGCAGGACTTCTAGATCGGAGACCTCGAGCTCGAAGCCGCCCGGCGCACGCTGGTCGGCACGCAGCCGGCCCGTCACGCGCACCGACGATTCCTGGGTGAGACCTCTCACGCGTTCGAAGACTTCCGGCGCGACCGCCTTCTTGACGACAACTCCCTGAATGATCCCCGTGCCGTCGCGGAAGAGCGGAAAAAGCAACTTGCCGCCTTCGCGCAGGTTGTACAGCCAGCCCTGGATGGTCACTTCGTGGCCGACAAACTCGGCCACTTGACGAACCTCAACGACGCGGGGCAAGGAAAGCAACCTCCTTAGCGAATCGCTTCCAGCCGTTCCATAACTCTATGGAGGCGCCCGAAGCCGGACTGCTCAGGGCCGTAGTTGCGCAGCTCAAAAAGAATCGGGACCTGGTTATCATCGGAGCGGAGATTTCGCACTGTCTGCGCCCAGTCGATTTCGCCGTCGAAAGGAAGCAGGTGGTCGTCCTTCTCCCGGCGATTGTCGTGAACGTGGGTGGAGGCGATGTGCTCGCGAAGCGTCTGGAAAGCTTCCGGCACGCCGCAGGTCATGTGGGCATGGCCGGTGTCGAAACAGATCTTCAGATCCGCCAACCGCGTGTAGCTGATGAATTGCAGGAGCCGCGCGGGCGTACTCAACTCATTGGGCGTGTTCTCGAGCAGCACTTGCGCGCCGCGCTCCTTGGCGAAAATCTTGAGATGCTCGATGGAGGTCATCGCGGCGTCGAACTTGGCGAGGTCGTATTCTTCGCCCGGCAGCCCCAGGTGGAGGATGAGGTAGCGGAACGGCAACAGCTCCGCCACTTCGATGGCGCGCTTGATCTCCTCCATCGACTCGATGCGGCGGCCACGCTGCAAATAGGCGACGGAAAGGGGCCAGCCACCGGAGCGCCCCCAGTCAAAATCGGAATAGAGCGGCGCGTGGAGGGAATACAGCGTCACGTTGTGATCGAGAAACCACTGGGCGACGTCACGCACTTGGTTCTTGTCGTGATAGTCGAGGTGTTGCCGGGCAGCAAAGATCTCGATGGTGCGGAATCCCGCGGCCAGGATCTGATCAAGAATGTGCGAGCTCAGCCGCTCGCCGACGAAGAGGTGTGTGGAGAGCGCGAATTCCATCAGTATCCGGCCGCCTTTCCTTCCGCGCGCGGGTCCGCCGCGCCGAACCGCCAGCCGGTGGCGGCGTCAATCTCGATCGCCTCACAGATGCCCATCCGGTCGCGGTACCGGAGCTGGTAGCCCGCCTCTTCCAGCAGGTGAATTGTATCCGCAGAGAATCCCCGCCGCTCCAAAATCAGCTGGTCCGGCATCCATTGGTGGTGAAAACGGGGAGCTGCCACGGCCTCGCGAATGTCCATGTTGAAGGCGATCACATTGAGCAGGACTTGTAGGACGGTGTTGATGATGGTGCCGCCACCGGGCGAGCCGAGAACCAGCCGCACTTTCCCGTCGCGCAGCACGATGGTCGGCGTCATGGAAGAGAGCGGGCGCTTGCGCGGCGCGATGGCATTGGCTTCGCCCTGAACCAACCCAAACATGTTGTTGGGAGCGCCGGGCCGGGCGGCGAAGTCGTCCATCTCGTTGTTGAGCAGCATGCCGGTGCCTTCGACCGTCACGTAGCAGCCGAACCAGTCATTGAGCGTGTAGGTGTTGGCAACGGCGTTGCCCTCAGCATCCACGACCGAGAAGTGCGTGGTCTCGGCCGATTCGAGGCTGGAGGGGTCACCGGCGGCGACCGGCGCCGCCGCCTTGCCTCGCAAAATCTCCTCCCGCAGCCGGGCCGCGTACGTTTTGCTCGTCAGCCCTTTTACGGGCACTGAAACGAAATCGGCGTCGCCCAGGAATGCAGCCCGGTCGGCATAGGCACGGCGCATGGTTTCCACGATGAGCCGCATGGAATGGAAGGAATTGGGTTGGCCCAGGTCGAGCGGCTCGAGCACATTGAGCATCTCGACCAAGCCGATGCCGCCGGAGCTCGGCGGAGGCATGGTCAGAATCTCGTACCCGCGGAAGGTTGTGCGAATCACCGGCCGCAGCTTCGCCTCGTACTGGCGCAGATCGTCGGCGGTAATGAGGCCTCCGTGTTTGCGCATCGAGGCCGCGATGGCCTGAGCGACGGGCCCGCGATAGAAAGCTTCCGGGCCTCCCGTCGCGATGCGACGGAGCGTCTGCGCGAGATCCGGCTGGCGGAGAATTTCACCCGGCTCGTATGAATGGCCGCCGCGCAGGAAAATGCGCCGCGTCTCCGGAAACTTCTCCAGGTTATCGCGCTCGGACTTCAACAACTCGCTGAGCTCGTAGCTGACGGGGAATCCCGCCGCCAGCCGAATCGCAGGCTGGAGAAGGCGTTTCCAGGGCAGCTTGCCGTATTTCTGATGCGCGAGGGCAAGGCCGGCGACGGTTCCGGGCACGCCCGCGGCGCGCGCCCCTACCGTACTCGATTCCGCAACCGGGTTCCCCTGGCTGTCGAGGTACATGTTGCGCGTGGCGGCCGCAGGAGCCTCCTCGCGGTAGTCCACAGCGATGGACTCGTCGCTCGTCCGGCGAATCAGCATAAAGCCGCCGCCGCCGATATTCCCCGCCACCGGATACGTGACCGCCATCGCGAAGCCCACCGCCACCGCTGCGTCCACGGCATTGCCGCCAGCCTTCAGGATTTCCAGACCAGCGTCAGCGGCCAGCGGTTCGCTGGCGACAACCATCCCGTGCCGCGCGGCAATGCGGCTCTGCGAGAATGCCGGAGCTGCGGAGAACACGATGAAAGAAAGGAGCAGAGCCGCTTCCGCGAGCCTTCGAAGCTGTGGCATAGTGCAACATGAGGGTAACAATTCGCTCTCGTCCTGAGAGGAGGACTTTCTGCGACGACGCTGAGGCTTCGCGCTAAACATTGTCAAGGGGAAGGATAATTCCTCAGAGGGTCTAATCTAGGGGAAAAGATGCGGAGCGTCAAGCGAACAGGGCTTCCGGCGGTGGGTCAATTCGGCTGAAAGACTCCCCAGATCAAAAGCACGCGCGGGCATTCAAGAGACTGTCAGGTTTTCTCATTCTGCCCCTTCCGCGGAAGGGTGCTACAGCCACAAATCTGATATACTCAACCATCCGCGCGAGCAATGCCATCCGAATTGCTCCGCCGTGCGGAAAGATCCCGGAGTTCCTCACATGACCAAACGCCTCGTTGCTTCGCTGCTTTGCGTTTTCGCTCTGAGCTGCACCGCCGTACTCCTCTGGACCTCGCCGGGCGCGACTCAAACCGCCAAGCCATCCACACGTCCCCGGCTCGTCATCTTAATCATCATCGATCAGCTTCGGAACGATTATCTCGACCGCTTCCGGCCCTACTTCGTGGAAGGCGGATTTAACCGCCTGATGAGCGGGGCGCGCTTCACAACCTGCCGCTACGACTACGCCATCACGGCCACCGGCCCCGGCCACGCCTCCATCGCCACCGGGGCGTATTCGAACACCCACGGCATCGTCGAGAACGAATGGTATGACCGTGCGCTCAAGCGCCCGGTCAATTGCGTCGAGGACCCGGGCACCCGAATCGTGGACTCCGCTCAGGGTCCAGGCGAGAAACGTGGAGCATCCCCGCAGTTCTTGCAAGGGACCACGCTGGGCGATGAACTCCGCCTGGCATCGAACTTCCAGTCCAAGGTGATTTCCGTCTCCCTGAAAGACCGGGCGGCCATCCTGCTGGGCGGCCATACCGCCAACGCCGCCTACTGGTACCAGGCTTCGACCGGAAGGTTCGTGTCCAGCACTTACTACATGACTGCCCTCCCAGGCTGGGCGGCCGTATTTAACGATGGTCTCCCGGCCAAGGATTACTGCGGCAAGGCCTGGAAGGCTCTGGATGAAACGCCGGGGACCTCCGGCCAGGTGTTCACGGAGTACAAGGGGAAGCCTGGGGAGGACTGTCCGTCTCCGCGATTCCTGAGCTGGGTTGACGGGACGCCCTACGTCTCCGAAATTGAACTCCGGTTTGCCCGGGAAGCGGTTCGTGGCGAGAAACTGGGGCAGGGCCCGCCAACGGAGACCGACCTCCTTACCATCTCCCTTAGCGCGAACGACTACGTCGGCCACGCCAAAGGGCCCTATAGCCCCCAGGTAGCCGACATGACACTTCGTACGGACCGCGCTTTGGCCGGCTTCCTCACCGATGTGGACAAAATGGTCGGTCTGAGTAATGTCTGGATCGCATTATCGGCCGACCACGGGGTCGCGCCCACGCCTGAGGTCGTCAAAGACCACCGCCTTGGACCGGGGAGATTCAACTCCAGGGGTTTTCGAGAGGCCGTGGAAGCAGCACTTTCCAAAGTTCTTGGGGCTGACAACTGGGTTGAATCCCTCGATCTCCCGTATATCTATTTGAATCAAAACACGATTTCGAAGCACGGGGCCAGCTCAGAGAGGGTCGAAGCGGAAGCCGCTCGGGCGGCAGTGAGCGTTCCGGGGGTCAATCTGGCAATCACAAGGAGTAGCCTGCTAACCGGAAGCGCCCCTGATTCGCCGATGACCCGCAAGGTGGTCAATAGCTTCAATTTCCAGCGCAGCGGGGACGTCTTCATCGTCCTCGACCAGTTTGCGGTTCCCTCCGGCAGCGAGACGGAAACCACCCACGGGAGCCCTTGGAGCTACGACACCCAAGTGCCACTTATCCTCTGGGGTTCAGGTTTCAAGTCGGGAACCTATGTGGAACCCTGCCAGCCCATTGACTTGGTGCCAAGCATCGCCGCGGCACTCGGCCTCAACCAGCCCTCCGGGGCGACTGGAACGCCACTCTCGATAGCGCTAGCTATGAAGTAGCGGTCTCCAGACTCAGCCAGAAACGCGGCCCTCCGCCTACCGACCAGACGGTAGATGTAGGCTAATAAGCAGCTTGACAAAATCTTCCAGATTTTGTAGATTTGGTCCTGCCCAAAACCCAAGACCAGGCTCTTAATCAAACGAAATGGGGATCCGATCTCCCCAAGGGAGGTGTATGAGGAAGCTCTTGATTGGGTTTGCAGTTGTGGCGACGGTCGCTCTGTCGCCCGCCTCGGAGGCGAGGACTCCAGACTACGTTGTGTCCGCCTTGGCGAGGCCCGTACAAGTTAAGCATGATATCGGAGTGGCAAGCTGGTACGGAGAGAAGTTTCAGGGAAGTCCCACAGCAAGTGGGGAACCATATGATATGAATAGACTTACTTGCGCCAACCGGGAACTCCCGCTGGGTACGCGGATCCGCGTCACAAACCTGCAGAACAATCGATTTGTGGTTCTGCGAATTAATGACCGTGGCCCCGTAATTCCCAGCCGCCTGCTCGACGTCTCCAAGGCTGCGGCAAGGTCTCTCGGTTTCGTAGGAGCCGGGCTAGCGACCGTTCGCATGGAAATCGTCCCGCCAGCCTCATTCTCAATTCCATCCATCCCCCCTGCCACGAAGCGCATCGCCTTCTGAGGTTCCACCAAGTTCGAATCCTGGACTCCTAATCGTTATTGGAAGGCAGCGCCCAAGTGCCCCGTGCCCATGCTGAGCTCTCAGTGGGCCGGTGAGGCAGCTTGGGAAGGCTGCAATCCGAAATTGCGGATCGCTCCGCCGACACCGAAGGAGATGTGGACGATGGAAGTCCAGCGCTCCAATTTGTGGTGGCCGCTGCGGTGAAAGAGATACGAAATTGCGATCGACGCGGCGGTCCCGGCGGCTTCGATGGCGACAAACAGTGGCTTGTTGTCGGCAATTTGGTTGGAGAGCAGGATCTCGTCGACGCCCCGGCTTCGCATCTGCTGGGTGGAAACGTAGTCGAGCGTGCGCCCGCCCCCCACGCCCAAGAACAAGACGGAGTTGGTCGCGTCCCAAAAACGGTGTGGGGACTCTGCAGCATTCTGCGGGACCATTGGCTGCGGACTAGGACTACTTTCATCTTTCGGGCTTGCGGCTGAACCCTCTGCAGTCATCCCCGGGGCTGAAAACACAATCAAGCAGAGCCCGAGCGCCATTACCAGGGCTCGCCCGAACTCCACGGGGTGTCCCGTTCGAGGTGGCACGATTGACTCCGGCGGTGTCGCTACAAAGCACGTCCTATTCCCTGCCCGCCATTGCGCATCCATTCTCGCATAAATCGCCGCGGTCATGCCGGCCGTGTCGGATGAGTGCTGCGTTCGGACATTGCGTCCGCAGAGACTGCTGTTTCCAATGTTTCTGCGAACAAACCTCTTCCTTTTGAAGCCGTCCCGCCTTACTGTTGTCCCTTTCGGTGACCGGAACCTGGAATCAGCCCCGCGCCTTTCTGGTCGCTGCAGGAGGATGAAAGTCCTAGCCCGCAAAATTCGTCGCATCGAGGCCGCTTCCGCCCCGAGTTGGCTGGGGGCCACGAAGTTCGGAAGAAGCTAGGGAAAGGCCCTGTTCCAGAGCTGCGTGGAATCAAGAAATCATGCTTGAGACCTTGTCTAACCCCAAGACCAAACTTCACTTGCGAGACGTTTCCCGAACCTTCAAGACGCCGCAGGGGACGCTCACAGCGCTGGAAGGAATCGATCTGGAAGTGCGTGAGCGCGAATTCCTCTGCGTGCTCGGGCCGTCGGGATGCGGCAAGTCTACGCTGCTCAATTTGATGGCGGGGCTGGATGAGCCGACGCGCGGTGACGTCCGGATCGATGGCCATCTCGTCGAAGGTCCGGGGACGGATCGTATCGTCATTTTCCAGGAGCTGGGACTTTTCCCGTGGCTGACCGTGCGCGAGAACGTTGAATTCGGCTTGCGCATGCAGGGCGTGCCCCGGGCGGAGCGCCACTCGCGCGCCCAGAAGTACCTTCGCATGGTGCACCTGTCTCAGTTCGAACGCAGTCATGTCCATCAGCTTTCCGGAGGCATGAAGCAGCGCGTGGCGCTGGCGCGTTCGCTGGTGACGGAGCCCGACGTGCTGCTGATGGATGAGCCCTTTGCCGCTCTGGACGCGCAGACTCGCGATCTGCTTCACGAGGAGTTGGAGCGCATCTGGGAGGAGACCGGCAAGACCATCGTCTTTGTTACCCACAACGTCCGCGAGGCCGTTCGGTTGGGCGACCGCGTTATCCTGCTGACCTTCCGGCCGGGACGAGTGAAGAGAGAGTTCCCGGTGAAGCTCCCGCGGCCGCGGAATCTGGAAGACCCAAAACTGACCCTGATGGCGCGTACGGTCGTCGCACAGCTCAAAGAGGAGATTGACAAGGCCGTGGAGGCGGAATACGGCTATGAGGAAAAGCGTTAGACAGTTGGGCTTCTACATCGTGCTCATCGCTCTCTGGCACCTGGTGGCAGAGTTGAAGATCTGGCCGCCCTATCTGTTTCCTTCGCCCTTGAGTGTCCTAGATTCGCTGCGGACGGGGTTTGGCGATCGGACGTTCCTGATCGGGATGGGCATCAGCATGAAGCGCATTCTGATAGGCTATGGGTTCTCAGTCGCATGCGGCGCGGCGTTGGGGTTTCTGCTCGCCGCCAGCACACTCGTAAAGGACACACTGGGAGGATTGGTTCTCAGCCTGCAAAGTCTGCCCAGCCTCTGCTGGCTGCCGCTCGCCGTGCTGTGGTTCGGATTGACCGAGAAAGCCATTCTTTTCGTGGTGGTGATGGGATCACTCCTCGCCGTCACGATCAACACCGAAACCGGCGTACGGCATGTGCCGCGCATCTATATGATGGCGGGGCGCAATCTGGGAGCGCGTGGACATCGCCTGTTGCTCCACGTCGTGTTGCCGGCGAGCCTGCCGTACATGGTTACCGGACTCAAACAGGGCTGGGCGTTTGCCTGGCGGTCCTTGATTTCGGGTGAAATGATTTTCGTAAGTCTGGGGCTCGGTCACCTGCTGATGATGGGGCGCGACCTGAACGACATGAGCCAAGTCATGGCTGTGATGATCCTGATCATGGGTATCGGCTATTCCGTGGACCGGCTTATTTTCGAGAACCTGGAGAATCGTATCCGCCGCCAGTGGGGGTTGGTCGCCGCGTGAGTGGCGCGCCCTTCAGGGCGGCTCTCCCAAGACGAAGCCCCGATCTACACCTGTGGCACGGACGGGCAGCCTGGGGAATCTGCCAGGTAATCGTTTCCTTTGCAACCCAGGTACTCGATCCCGATTTCACTGGTAAAGAAATCATCCGTGGTGAGCCGACGGAGAAAGCCAAAGAATTGTACGCCCGTTTGCAGGCCTGAGCTGCTCTCGGCATGGTGCCGGAAAGAGATGAGATCGAGGATCTCCCTCTGCTGGCTGGGCGCGCAGTCCAAGTAGAGCTTCCCGCAGCGCTCACTGCAAGTCGCGTCAAACCAGATAAGCCCGCCGCTCCCGAGCCGATGACACAGAGATTGCACACTTGCGCCGACCGCACAATCTCCGGCACGAATTGTCCTTGCCATTAGCCCTGAATGTCTGCGTTCTGCAGCACCGGGTTTTGGCCCGGCGCCAGGATCCCGGCTCGGATCGGGACCGGCTCTACAGGTACTTCACGAGTTGGTCCAGAATCTTCTGGATGCCTTCGTACGGGTCGCCGTCACCCGCGAACTCGACGGAGTAAACGCCCTTGAAGCCTGCTGTCTGGGCGATTTTCATGCATCGTGCAAAATCAAATTGAATCATTTTCCCGGTCATTTCAGCGCCACCGGGGGGTTCGTAGCGGGCATGGCACACCACCGAAGCGTACGGAAACATCAACTCCAGGCCGTGATAGCGATCCGCGTCCGGGAAGTTCCCGAAATCCGGGACGGCGCCCACCCATTTCGGTCCCGCACCTTTGATGATGGCCACGATGTTTTCGGCCTTGCCCGCCACGTTCCCGTGGTTCTCGATCAGAACCTTCACTCTTTTGGATTTCCCGTAATCGCCAAGAGCCTTGTACGCGGCGATGGGCCGGCTGAAGTCGGTCATCTTCGCGGTGCCACCAGGATTGGGACGGATGGACTGTGCGCCCAGTTCAGCCGCAATATCGATCCATTTCTTCCGCTCCGCGATCTCCCACTGCCACTGCTTCTCATCCGGGTTGCAGAGTCCCGTCCCCTCCCAGTCCGCGGGATAATCCACGGGCATGTTCGTCACCCCGGAATGCGTCTTTTGAATCGCGGCCTTGAGGTCCTTGATGTAGGAAGGTTCCGTCGATTCAAAGTGAGTACTGCACAGTTCAAGATTGTGAACGTGATACTTATCCGCTATCAGCTCGGGATACTCGCGGAGATCGAGCATCTTGCCAGGCCATTTGAAGTCCTTGGGGCGGGTTTGGGAGAAGTAGCCGTGCAGGCTCCACGAACAGACTCCGATCCGTCGGAGCTTGTTAGCTTCCGTCAAGACTGGGTCGGCTCCCGCCCGAGTCCTGGAGGCCGACATCGCGGCTGCCACCGCTCCGAGCGCGGTTCCCTGCAAGAAGCTTCGCCGATTCATGACCTTCTCCTCTCTCTGACCGGGGCGCAGGACCTTACTCCCCTACAGATACTTGAGCAATTCGTCGAGCACGTTCTGAACGCCTGCGTAAGGATCCCCAGGGCCCTCGTATTCGATTGAATAGATACCCTTGAACCCCGCCTTCTTGGAGATCTCCATGGCCTTCGGGAAGTCGTATGTCTTCTCAGCGCCGTCGGGGCCGATGTCAAGTCCCTTGGCGTGGCAGACCACCCGGGCGTAAGGGAACAACATGCCCAGACCCTTTTCGCGCGTCGCCTCATCTGGAAAATTGGCCATGTCGGGAAGCGCCCCAAAGAAATCGTTGTTCACCGCCCGGAAGAGCTTCACCAGTTCTTCGGGATGTTCGGAGCCTACTCCACCATGATTCTCCACGATGACCCGGACACCTTTCGATTTCCCATAGGCCGCGAGTTCCTTGTAGGACTCCACAGTGGAGCTAAGGTCTTGGGGATTCATCTTGCCGGGGTCGCAACGCACCGAGCGGCTGCCAATCTCTCTGGCGACATCGATCCACTTCTTGCAGCCGGTCACGGCGGCGTTCCGAACCTTCGGGTTCTTGTCGGAAAGACCGCCCTCAGTCCACACCTCTTCAATATCCACGGGCATGTTCACGACGCGCGCGCCGGCCGCCTGCAGCCGCGCCTTGAGATCCTTCAGATAGCTTGCTGTCGTCGATGTGAAGTGGGGAGCGCAGAACTCGAGATGATGGACCTTGTAGCGGTCGGCGATCATTTCCGGAAAATCCAGCAGTTCCAGCATCTTCCCAGGCAGGGTGAATTCCTTGTCGCGGGTGGATTGAAAGTAGTTATGAAGGCTCCACGTGGATACGGCAATACGAGAATGCTTATCCGCAGCGTCCGCACGCGAGGCGTGCCCCTGCGCGTCGGCCGCAAGCGCCGCCCAGCGGCCGGATAATCCCGTGGCGGCGCAGCCGCCTGCCATGAGGGATACAAATTCTCGACGATTCATACTCCATCCTCCTTGGCCGAGGGCTCTGCGAGGGTCCTACGCGCAAGATGGGAATTATACGTCCTAATCCACGTTTACGCTGCGCAGGAAAGCAGCGTCGCTTTCCGGCATCGAGACATTGATAAACATTCCTGAGCCAAGCTCGAAGCCCGCCATTTTCGTCAGCCGCGGAATGATGCTCACGTACCAGTGGTAGTACTTCACCCCGCCGTATTCCACGGGCGCGGTTCGGACCACATAATTGAAATCCGGATCGGAAAGGCCGTGATGGAGCTTGGCGAGCGAACGACGCAAGATGCGGGCCAGATCGGCTGCCTCCGCGTCATTCATTTCAGCAAAGCACGCCATATGCCGCCGCGGCATGATGAGAAACGAGAAAGGCGTGAACGTCGCGAATTGGACATAGGCAACGAAGTGCTCCGATTCCAGCACGACCCGTGTGCCCTCTTCGACCTCCTGGGAAAGCACGCGGCAGAAAATGCATTCACCGTACTCGTCGAAATGCTCGAGGGCATGGGAAAGCCGCAGGCGTAACTGCGAGGTGATGACCGGCGTTGCGATCAACTGCGAGTGGGGATGCTCAAGAGAGGTCCCGGCGGCCTCGCCGTGATTCTTGAAGATCGTCACCTGCTCGATTCGGCTGTCCGCGGAAGCGAACTTAAACCGGTTCAGATAGGTTTGAATGACGTATTCAACATCCTGATCGCTGAGGAATGCCGTCGTTTTGTTGTGCAACGGCGTCTCGACCATCACCTCATGAATCCCCACGCCGGTGACAGTCCGGCGAATGCCCTGCACGATGCGCTTGCGCTCCCCTTCGTAACTCAACGCCGCAAATTTGTTGGGGGTCACGCGCACCCGCCAACTGCCGTCCTGGGGCATCACGTATGTGGCAGGCGGAGTCATCGCCTCGTTCCCCGGGCAAAACGGGCACTTTTCATCGTGCGTGGGAAGCGGCTTCTTCTCCTTCTTCCTCTTGAACTGGTCAGGCCGCTTGGCCCTCTCGGTGGCAATGACAACCCACTCGCGAGTAATCACGTTGTATCGTAGCTCCGGCATGGGGACCTTTCTGCTTCAGGATTGGATCAACTCACCTCTCGGACCACTCGAAAGCCGTAGTCGGCGTATTGGAAATGGGGTGGAATACTGGAACGCGCTGCACACCGGCTGACCTTCACAGGGTGGCGCCACGACCGTCCGTGCGATGAGCGACGGTCACCGCTCTCGGGCCCTCGTAGGTTGCGGGCCGGAGAAGCGGCAAGAAATTCGCCACCCGGAATGAACCGGCATTCCGGCTCCGGGACCTGAGAACGATGAATGCGTTTCGACTCTTGCACGGCGCTCGCTAGAAGCACCCGACCCTCGCGGGATTTTCTGTTTCCAAAAGAATCCGCATTTTATACCATTCAAGCGAGCAATGGTATCCATACGGAAAACCGTCGCCAGCCGCTGCGCAAGGGCGGGTAAAGGTTAATTCAGCCGAGGCGAGGCAGGGTGTCAAAAAGACATCGAGAAGTCGTTCAAAAGCAGTTTGCGAAGACCGCCAGCGCATTCTCCGAGTACGCTGTGCGCGACACTCCCGAAGTCCTCGCCGAGAAGGTCGAGTTTACGCGACCCCAGCCCACGGACCTCGTACTCGACATTGCCTGCGGGCCGGGGGCGTTCGCCCTCGCCCTGGCGCCCAAGGTGCGGTTCGCGCGCGGGATCGATCTGACTGAGGAAATGGTCCGCCGGGCCCGAGCTTTCCAGCTCGAAAGCCGCATCGCCAACGTCGCCTTCGAATGCGGCGACGCGGAGCAACTTCCTTACCCCGATTCGACTTTCGACCTCGTCAGCTGCCAAATGGCCATTCATCACATGCCCAAGCCGGAATTGGCGCTCCGCGAGATGGTCCGGGTCGCGAAGCCAGACGGGCGACTGCTCGTCATCGACACGCTCAGCCCGGAACTGGACGCAAAGTTCGAGCTCCACAATCGAATCGAAAGCACGCGCGACCCATCCCACACCGAATCGCTGCGCTTGACGACGTTCCTCCGGATGTTTGATGAATGTGGGGTCGAGATCCTGCGTCAGACGATGAAGCGCCGCCAGCGCTCCTTCAATCACTGGATGCTGCGCGCCGGGCTCGAACCGCAACACAAACGCTACCAGGAAACCCGCAAGCTGCTGGAAGACTCCATTCCCGGCGACCGAGCGAGTTACTCACCCCAAATCCAGGACGACGACATCCTCATCACGCACAACGAGGGCTATTTCCTTCTGGCGCGCCCACTCGCCGAATAAAGTTCGAGATCAGATTCCGCCACTCCGAGTCTCAGCGGCGGAGTGCGCTTGGCACGCCACAAATGGCCATTCCTTTCGGAGTCGCGCTCTGATGAAGAATACGGCAGAGCCCAGAACAAACACCACCGCAGCAAAAGCCAGCGACCGTGGCCGGGAAGTGCCGAGGATGTAGAGCCAGCCGAGAATGATGACGATGCCTGGCAACGGATAGAGCCACATGCGGAAGGGACGCGGCAGGTCAGGCCTCCGATAGCGCAGCACGAAGAACCCGATGGCCTGTGGCAGATACTGCACCAGCACCCGCGTCGCGACCAGGCTCCCGATGACATCCGGGAGATGGCCAAGGCTGAAGACCGACGCCACTAGGCCGAGCACGACCAGCGAAACGTGGGGGAAGCCGCCGCGCGGGTGAAGGCGCGCGAAGACGTGGAAGAAATTGCCATCGGCCGCGGCCGCGTAAGGAATGCGTGAGTAACCTAGAAGCAAGGAAAACACAGAAGAGAAGGCGATCCAAAGCATCAGCAAGGTCATCAGGTTGCCGGCCCACCCGCCGTGGAGCTTTTCGATGTAAGTGGACACGATGAAGGTGCTGTGCTGACCCTCGCGCCAAGGGACGACGCTCAGGATGGAAACATTCATCAGCAGGTAGAGTGCGGCGACGGCGACAATCGAGAAGAGTATGGCGCGCGGCACGACGCGGCCCGGATCGCGAATCTCCTCTGCCAGGTAGCAGACGTTGTAGTAGCCAAAATAGTCGTAGAGGGCATAGAGCGTCGCGTGGCCGAGTCCCACTCCGAAAACCCAATTCAGGCGAAAAGCGTCTGGAGGAAAATCCAGAATCCGCGCCGCGCTCAGGTGGGGCAAGCCCGAAGCCACGATCCAGGCGCAGCCCACCAGAACACCGCCGAGCAGAATCACCGAGAGGTTACCGATGGTGCGAATTCGGCGGTACAACAAGAGAACCAGAACCAGCGGAATCGAGGAGGCCAGAACATGAATCGCCCGATCCGAGAGCATAGGGACCAGGTAATGAAAGTAGTTGGCAAACCCGATGGCGCCACTCGCCACAGATAGCGACGCAGAGAACATGATTTGCCACACAATCAGGAAAGAGAACCAACGCCCGGCGCTGGCAGGGCCGAAAGCTTCGCGCAGGTAGCTGTAGCTCCCTCCGGCCTTGGGCAGGGCGGCGCCGAGTTCGGCCCACACCAAGCCGTCGCAGAACGCCAGAGCCGCCCCGACGATCCAGCCCAGCATCGCCTGCGGCCCGCCCATCGTCGAGAGAAAGAGGGGGATGGTAATGAACGGACCGATGCCGATCATGTCGGTAATGGCCAGGGCCGTCGCCTGGATCAATCCCAGTTCACGATGCAGTTCCGGTCTGGTTGTCGATTCAGCCAAAAGTTACTCTCAGTATGAGAACGCCCGCTCGGCATGATTCATGGTAGAGGAAAGAATGTCAAGCAAACCTGTCTGTCCGCGATCCGTCAGCCAGGATGAGATTCGAACAAGATTCACTGCGGCGGACCCGGCGCCGGCGTCCCAGCAGGCCGATAGCGCAGTTCCGTTCGCACAATCTTGCCCGGAGGTAGTTTGCGAAGCAAATACACGTAAGGATAAGCGGGAGTTCCTGGGGGTCCCTCGCCAACCTCATAGAGCTGATCCAGGTACTCGATCGTGGCCAGATAGTCCCATCCAGGTTTCGGGCGACGCGAGGCAATGCGGAGCTCACCGTCCGGTCCGCTGAAGGCCTCAACGATATCGCGCGCTGGCGATTCGTGTTGCTCCCGCAAGTCGGTGAGCCGCCGATGGCCCTGCTCACTGAGCCAGGAAAGAAATCCGGGTGGGTGCCGCTCCCCGTGCACCACTTCCTCAGGGTCATAACGATGGACAATGCGGACCACTCTGCCAGGCGGCGATCTCCGTAGCCGGTAGATGAAATGGTGCGGAAGCTTCCCTGCCTCTTCGCGGATCACCTCATAGAGCTGCTCCTGCCAGTCCACTGTCATCAGGCGATCCCAGCCGCGCTTGCGCCGGCAAGTGAAGATGCGAAGGTCGTAGTCCGGGCTGTACACGCACTCGACGATGTCGGGCACGCGCGGGCCCAGGGCACGCTCGGCGCGCGTCTGGCTAAGACGGTCTTCCACCCATGCCCCGACATAAAGCGGCAGGGGTCCCGTGATTTCCTCCGTGACGAGGGCAGCGAGAAAGCGAGCCGCACCTTCTACAATGAAGTAGATCAGCAGGAGCGTCAGCGGATGGAGGATATACTCGGCCGCAGCCACGGCTCCCATACCGAAATGGACAACCTCATTGGCGAGTGCGCCCTCCTGTCCACGGGCAATCGCCCGCTGGCCGAGGTCGCCCACGCGGTACTGGATGAAACTGAGATAGCGAAGAATGAATACACGAGACCGACGAGGGAAACCACCAGGCCGGAAGCGATCGCGCCATGCCTGAGATCAGCCTCCACGGATACGGGCAGCCGATCCCGGTAGCGCTTGGGGAGAAGTGAGAGAATCATGCCCAGGAAAAGGCTCACCACTGCACCTATTCCTCACGGGTCTTGAAGGTCAGCGTTCCGGCCTGGTCTCCGCTCCTTGCGGCATGGCCGACGGGTTTATCCCCCGTTCATAAGTGCGGACACCGCTTGCCGTCTGCTTCGCAAAGAATACTCCTAGGCGGGGAAGGGATGCTGCCAGCTCCTGCGCCTCATCAATCCCCAGGACGCTGAAGGCTGTTGCCATCGCGTCTGAGGTTGTCGCATCCGGAGCAACGATGGTCACGCCGCTGTGCCCGTTCAAGGCCTGGCCGGTTCTGGGATCGATGATATGGGAATAGCGCTGCCCGGCGATTTCAACAAACTGTTCGGCATCCCCGGAAGTCGAAACACCGGCGTGCTGGAGAATCAGGAATCGGGCGGGCGGCTGGCTTGGAGAGTCGAGCGGGGCGATGCCCACGCTCCAACCCGCCTCTCCGGGCGGCGCTGCACCGACGGCGATGTCTCCTCCGGCCGCCACCAGCGCGCTCGAGATGCCGTACCGTTTGAGGACTGAGAGCGCGGTATCGGCGGCGTATCCCTTGGCGATGCCGCCGAGATCGAGCAGCATTCCTGGTTTTAGAAGCCGCACCGTCCGCGCTTCTGGATCCAACCGCAGGTACTTGTAGCTCACCAATTTTCGCGCTGACGCGAGCTCTACGGCATCCGGAAGTTCCACGCGGCGGCGCGCCCGCCGCCACAATCGGACCACGGGACCGACCGTCACATCAAATGCGCCGTTGGTCTGCTGGGCGATTTCCTGCGCACGCTCCAGAACGCGGAAAAGGTCTCTGCTGACGCGCACGGGCGGCCCGCCCGCGCTCCGGCAAAGCCTCATTAATTCGCTGCCCGTTTTGTAGTCGCTCATGGTATCATCCAGCGCGGCGATTTGACGGAACGCCGCGCGGGATGCACGCCAGGCGGTGGTTGCATCCGGTGCATAAACGACGACCCGGACCTGCGTGCCCATGTGAGGCTGGGAGAATTCGAAGCGCTGCGACCTGATCTGAGCGACGGGTCCAGGAACGATTGCCGCGATCATCGAGAACACTGCTAGATTGTGCCATCCGAGAATCACTATCGTTCTCCCCAGCTTGACGCAACGCAGCCCGGCAGCCGCCTCGCCAGTATACCTATTCCCGATGGAGCAGGATGTTGAAGAAGTTCACCTATCTCGCCTTGTTTCTGTTCCCCACTCTGCTATTTGTGCCCTGGTGCTTTTCCGGCCGGCCCTCTCGGATGCCACAAGAAACCCCTCCGGGCACGCCTGAGCCGATGCAGGCATACGCCGAAACCCTCCCCGGGACGACCGTGAGATTTGACATGGTGCCCATTCCGGGGGGGGCCTACACCATGGGCAGCCCGTCCACAGAGCGAGGCCGCGAACCGGACGAGGGTCCACAGCACAAGGTTACCATTCGTCCCTTCTGGATGGAGAAGACGGAGATGACCTGGGAGGCGTTCGACCAGTTCGCGTTCAACAAGAACCTGTCGAAGCCTTCCGGGGCCAACAACAACGGGAATGGCGCCGACGCCGTCACACGCCCCACTCCGCCTTATGCCGACCCCACTTTCGGTTACGGGCGCAAGGGCCATCCCATCATCAGCATCTCTCATCACGCAGCGATGGAGTTTTGCCGCTGGCTTTCCGCGAAGACGGGCAAACTCTATCGGCTGCCCACCGAGGCCGAGTGGGAATACGCCTGCCGTGCAGGCACGAAAACTGCCTACAGCTTTGGCGCCGTCCCCATCAAGCTCTCGGAATACGCGTGGTTCCGGATGAACTCGCAGGACGAACCCCACGCCGTGGGACTGAAGAAGCCGAATCCCTGGGGCCTGTACGATATGCACGGGAATGTTGCGGAGTGGTGCCTCGACCTTTATGATAAGGGGTATTACAGGACCTTCGACCCGCTCGTCCCCGCCGAAGCGCCGGTCTTGATTCCCGGAGAGCAACACTACCCGCACGTAGTACGAGGCGGCTCCTGGGATGACGACGGCCTGGCACTGCGCAGCGCGGCACGCGCGGCTTCCAAGCCCTCCTGGAACCGCCAGGACCCGCAGCGGCCGCAGAGCATCTGGTGGCTGACCGATGGAACTCAGGTTGGCTTCCGCGTGCTACGGCCGTTGGCAGAACAAGAGAACCTTAGAGATCTTAAATCACTCGTCACACCCGGCGGAAATTAACTGCTTTCGCCGGCCGCAGGCTCGAACTTAAGCGATTCGTTCAAGGAAGGCATGGGCCAAATCTAAGCGGACATTCGAATCGAACGACGGAGGACTCAAATGACCAAATCCAAGGATAGTGAAAGTCAGGGCTCCACCCGGCGCGAGTTTCTGCAGAAATCGACTGCCGCGCTGGTCGCCGGAGGAATCGCCTCCCGCCTCGGCGACGTGCCCGCCGTGCACGCCGCCGGCAGCGACGAGATTCGCGTCGGCCTTATCGGATGTGGGGGGCGCGGCACGGGCGCAGCGGAAGACGCCATCAAGTCCTCGCCCAATGTCAGGTTGGTGGCGATGGGTGACGTGTTCAAGGATCACATCGAATCCAGTCTCGCGCAACTGAAGAAGGAGGTAGCGAACAAGGTCGACGTTCCGGAGGATCGCCAGTTTGTCGGCCTGGACGCCTATCAGAAGGTTCTGGCGGCGGACGTGAACTACATCATTCTTGCCACCCCGCCGGGGTTTCGGCCCCAGCACCTCAAAGCCGCGGTGACCGCCGGCAAGAACATCTTTGCCGAAAAGCCGCTGGCCGTGGACGGGCCCGGCATCCGGACCTGTTTTGAAGTCTATGAAGAAGCCCAGAAGAAGAAGCTGGCTATCGGCGTCGGGACGCAGCGCCACCACCAGGCCGGCTACATCGCCACGCTCAAACAGATCCACGCCGGGGCGATCGGCGACATCGTGGCGGCGCGCGCCTATTGGAACCAGGGCCCTATCTGGGTTCATCCCCGCCAGGAAGGTTGGACCGATCTCGAATGGCAACTGCGGAACTGGTACTACTTCACCTGGCTCTGTGGCGACCACATCGTCGAGCAGCACATCCACAATCTGGACGTCGTGAACTGGGCGATGAAGGCTCACCCCGTGAAATGCGTGGGCCTCGGCGGGCGGCAGGTTCGCACGGGCCCCGAATATGGAAACATCTTCGACCACTTTGCCATCGACTATGAATACGAAAACGGCACGCACATGATGAGCATGTGCCGGCAGATACCCAACTGCCAGAACAGCGTCTCCGAAGCCATCCAGGGCACCAAGGGCTTCTGCCAAGCCAACCGTTACACGATCACGGGCGCCAAGCCGTGGAAGTATAGTGCGCGGTCCCGGGAAGGCATGCCCTATACCAGTGAACAGGAGAAGGACGACCAGCCGTATGTCCAGGAGCATACCGACCTGATCGCCGCCATCCGTGCCGGCAAGACCGTGAACGAGTTGAAAGAGTGTATCGAGAGCACTCTGACCGCCATCATGGGGCGAATGTCGGCCTACACCGGCAAGGAGGTGACTTGGGAGGAAGCGCTCAATTCCGAGGAGAGCCTGGTTCCGGCCAGCCTCGACTGGAACATGAGTCTCCCCGTGCCGCCCGTGCCCATGCCGGGCAAGACTGAGCTGCGGTAAGATTCGCGCGGCCAGGGATTGCATGCCTTGGGTGTGACCGCCGGCGGAGTGTTGTCGGCGGGAACTTTTTTGTTTTGATTTCATCTTCTGGAGGCTCATGTTTATGACGAAGTCAGGGGACCACGAAGTGCCGAGATCCTCTCGGCGGGAGTTCATTAGGGCGTCTGCTGTGGCGGTGGGTGGAACGGTCGCGTCCCGGCTGGGATTCGTTCCCGCCGTGCACGCGGCGGGCAGCGACGAGATTCGCGTGGGAGTGATCGGTTGTGGGGGCCGCGGCACCGGCGCCGCGGTCGATGCGGCCGCCGCCGCACCGGGCGTCAAGATCGTCGCGCTGGCCGATGCTTTCAAGGATCGCCTCGACAAGAGCCGCGAGGAGCTCAAGAGAGAAATCGGCGACAAGCTCGCGGTCAGCGACGACAACTGCTTCGTAGGCTTCGACGCCTACGAGAAAGTCCTCGCCAGCGACGTCAATTACGTCATCCTTGCCACCCCGCCCGGCTTCCGGCCCATGCACCTGAAGGCGGCGGTGGCGGCGGGCAAGCACATCTTCGCGGAAAAGCCCGTGGCCGTGGACGCTCCCGGCGTGCGCACATGCCTGGAGGTCTTCGAAGAGGCGAACAAGAAAGGGCTGGGGATCGCCTCCGGGACCCTTTATCGCCACAGCACCGCCCACCAAGAAACGGTCAAGCGGCTGCACGCGGGCGACATCGGGGAGATTGTATCGGTTCGCGCCTATTTCAATACCGGTTCGCTCTGGTACCACGAGCGCGAGGCGGGCTGGACGGACATGGAATGGCAGATGCGCAACTGGTATTACTTCACTTGGCTGTGCGGCGACCACATCGTCGAACAGCACGTTCACAACCTCGACAAGGTGAACTGGATCCTGCGCTCCCACCCGCTGCGCTGCATCAGCCTGGGAGGGCGCCAGGTGCGAACCGCTCCCACCTTCGGGCACATCTACGATCACTTCGCCACCGACTTCGAATACGAAAACGGAGCGCGCTTGATGAGCATGTGCCGCCAGATGGATAACTGCGAGAACAACGTCTCGGAGAGTATTGCGGGAATAAAGGGTTTTTGCGACATCATTCCCTTCCGCAAGTGGGTGATCACGGGGCCCAAGGCCTGGAAGTTCACGGGGGAGGAAAACAAGCCCTACATCCAGGAGCACACCAACCTTATCGAGAGCATCCGCGGCGGTAAACCGATCAATGAGCTCAAGAACATCGCTGAAAGCACGCTCACGGGCATCATGGGGCGCATGGCCGCCTACACGGGGAAACTCGTGACCTGGGAGCAGGCGATGAATTCGGAAGAGAACCTGATGCCCGCGAAACTCGATTGGAATGCACCGTTACCTGTTCCTCCGGTGGCGATGCCCGGTCAAACCGAACTGCGCTAGATCCAAAGCGGCCGTGGCGGAGGTTCCTCCGCCACCCGCCGCTCCTTTCGAGCCGAATGCCTCTTCGGAGATGCACCCACAGAATCAACCCATCGTGTGCCGGCTGGGGTGGCGGCCGAAGGTGTTCCCCGCCCTCGCATGACAGTTTTTTTAATGATTGGCATAAAGAGATTCGATTGGACTTGAATTAGCGAGGCCGGTTATTAGTAATATCCCGCTGTAGGGCGATGAACGTGTCCTGCAAGCCTAGCCCCCAAGCGCTCAGGACGCGCGCTTCTGCGGGATGGGATGTCCTCCCACGAGCCCCTCGATGGCGCACCGTCGGGGGGCTCTTTCATTTCTGATGCCGCGCCAAAGCCGCCCCCGCGATGACGGCGTGCCGGATCTGTTTGCGCTTCCAAGTATAAGTGATGTGAACATCGCCGTTCGCGGCTTGGATTACGGCCGGGTAACTGTACTCGCCCGGCGTGTTCTCGAGTGCCACAAAGGGCGACCAGCTTTCCCCGCCGTCGGAAGAAATCGCAACGTTTAAGGGCGTGCGTTGGCGTTTTGAGTCGTTGTAAACCATCAGGATCCGCCCGTCGGCCAGCCGCACGCTGTCGATGCCGGAGTTGGGATTGGGCAGTGGCGTCGGCCGCGCCGGGCTCCAGGTCCGGCCGCCATCGGAAGAATCCGCCAGGTAGATGAATCCCTGCCGCGAGCGCATGAAAGCCCGCAGCCGTTCTGGCGCGAGTTCCACGAGCGTCGGCTGGATCAGGCCGAAAGGCTCACCGGAAATCGCAATGGGGCCGTGCCGCGTCCAACTCTTGCCTCCGTCGCTGCTGCGCTCGACCCACGCGCCCCAACTCTGATAGCTCTCCACTGAAGTGCCCGCCGCAATGTCACCGCTCGCCAGGAGGATTGGCTTGTTCTTGATCGGCCCCAGCAGGCCGGCGGGAAGATAGGTCGGCTCGGACCAAGTCCGGCCGCTGTCTGCGGAAGTCTTGTACGCTCCGGTCCAGGTTTCCGGCGAGTCACCCACCTTGTAGAAAAGCCAGATCCGCTCGTCCCGGTCACGAAAGAGCACCGGGTTCCAGGCGGGAACTCCCTTCTCTCGCGCCGCCTCGACCGGGGCCGACCAGCGCCCACCGGATAGTCGCGCCATCCAGATTGCCACGTCTTTCGAGCCTTCACGCGCTCCCCCAAACCACGCCGCCAGGAAATCTCCTTCCGAAGTCTCGACGATTGTCGAGGCATGACACTCCGCGAATGGGGCATTTTCAAAGATGAACTCGGAGTGAACCTCAACGGCCATCAGAACACCCGGCAGAAAGAGTGGCAGGAGCCTGGACAGGGATCGGAAAACCCAGCGGGAGTGTCGGAAAATCGCCGGCATCGTGAGAAGGGGTTGGCGCGGGTCGTCAATCGCCCGCGCCAGCCACACACGTCAGACTAACCGCGAACGCTCTTGTTCGCTACGTCCCAGATGGCGACGGCCTTCTTGTAGTAAGAATGGTTCGCCATGTGACACGCGATGGCGGTATTGTTGCCAAAGCTGGCGTCCTCGACCACCGGCGTGCGCGTGCGTACGGCATTGAAGAAAGTGTAAAGGTGCTCTCGCGTCTCGTTGTAGTCCGGAGGTGCCATGTAGCGTACCGCGTGCTCGGCCACCGCGTCGTGCTTGTAGGGATGCTCGTCGCGCCACTTGGAGAGGTACTCCTCGTGGAGTTTCCTGGGCCACGTGTTGGAGAGGAAACTCGGCCCGTGATCGAGGCCGTCCTGGGGCGTGAAGGTGAGTTCGCCATTAACGATCTCCATCAAGCCACCCGGACCCATGAAGCGCGTGATTTCCGGAGTCTCGGTGTTGAGCGTCACGCGCACAAAAGCCTGGAACTTGGGGTAGTCGTACACCGTGGCGTGAACATCCGGCACGTCCCGGCCATCCTTCCAGCGATAGAGGCCGCCGGAAGCGAGCGCTCGCTCGGGCGGCGCACTGATCCCGGAGATGAAGTGGATCCCCGTCAGCAGGTGCACAAAGAGGTCTCCGGCAACGCCTGACCCGTAAGCCTGCCAGCAGCGCCAACGCTGGTAGTGCATGGGATTGAACGGAACCTTTGGCGCCGTGCCCAGCCAAGTGTCCCAGTCGAGCGTTTGCGGGGAGAGGTCGGGGGGAATGGGATATTGCCAGGCGCCCCCGGGCTCGTTGCGGCCCATGCTGGCCTCAACCAGGCAAACGTCCCCAAGCATGCCCTTGTCGAAAATCTCTTTGGCCTTGCCATAAACCACGGAGCTCGGCCGCTGGCTGCCCACTTGCACGATGCGGTTGTTCTTCTTCGCCGCGTCGATCATTTCGAAACCCTCACTGACCGTGTGGGTCATGGGTTTCTCGCAATAGACGTCCTTGCCCGCATTGCAGCAATCCATCACAATCTGCCGGTGCCAGTGGTCGGGCGTGGCATTGATGATGGCGTCGATTTCCTTGTTGTCGAGCAGTTCTTTGTAGCGTCGCGTGGTGTAGATCGGTTTGCCCACGATATCTTTGGCCACCTCGTGCCGACCGTCATAGAGGTCGCAGGCGGCGACACACTCGACTCCCGGTAGAGAAATCGCGTTGCGCAGCAACCCCGAACCCTGCATACCTATGCCGATAATACCGAAGCGAATCCGGTCACTCGGCGGAACAGCGCGCGGCGAGACCGCGGCCGAAAGCGGCTCGAGGATCACCGTTCGCGCCGCCAGCGCCGCCCCTCCCACCATCGCCGACCGGCGCATGAAATCGCGCCGGGAAATCCTCTGATTACTCATGGAAAGAACCTCCTCGCTTGGCCTGTTAAAGATGAATTTACGGCGCCCCTATGCTATGCCCGCGACCACCCGAAGGGCAAGCGAAACCATCCTGGAATCGCGTCTTGGTTTATGCAAGGCGGTAGCTGCGAGTGTAACGCCGCCACCCTGGCGGCGCCCCTGGGCCGACTGGAAGCCGGCGCCCCCTGGGGACGATTCGTGGATCGCCCTCCTCGCCGAGGATCAATCCCCACTCTGTTTCGCAAGCTGTTGATAAACCAGCCCTTGAAAAGTTCAGCGAACTCTTATTAACTCGCTGATTCTAAATCACTTTCTCGCTTCGTTGTAGCTTCGTTAATTTTCCATGTCGCACTAACTCATTGATGAAATGGGACTTTTTCGGTTCGTTGAATTTCTCAACACGTTGTTGATTCTAAAAGACTTTTTAGGTTCGTCCCCCCTATGACAAATTGTAAAGAACTGATTCAAAGCAACTTTTCCGGTTCGTCCTACTACTATATAAGGGCCGCCCGCGTCTCTTTGGCCTTGTGGTCCTCCGGGAAATATCGTGTAGGGGCGACCCGCTGGGTCGCCCGCCGGCGGGCGAGGCAGCGCCTCGCCCCTACCTCGGGCCCGGGGCCGCCATTTTCCGTCCCGCTCGTCTCAGCCCGCCGCACTCCCGCATGTTACTAGACTAGCACACTTGTCTTCAAAAGTCAAGGGGACAATTTGCCGTGGCCGGTAGGTTCCTGATTCCGGTGCAGCGCCGGTCTGTGACCGACGACATCGAGGCTCATAGAGGCCGCGCCCCAAGCCCGGCCAATGCCGCCCCCAAGGGCGGCGCCAATTGTGGCACCAGGGCACTACCCATGCTGGTCTTTTGCGGAAAGCGACTGGGCGGCAACCGCAGGGACACCGTGCCATCGATACGCGAAGCGGAGGCGCGGCCCGCCGCGCCCCCGCCAGCAACCTTCAGCCCTTGATGCTCTTCGAGCCCGCGTCCCACGTGGCCATCACGTGGTGATCGAGCGAGTAGTTGGCCATGTGGCAGGCGATGGCGGTGTGATTGCCGAACACCGCGTCCTCGACCGAGGGCTTGCGCGTGCGCACCGACTCGAAGAAGTTGTGGAAGTGGTCCACGGTGTAATCGTAATCGTCGGGGGCCTTAAAAACCTGCGATTCCGCATCCACCGAGAACTTCCCTGGCTCGGGCAGGGGATGCTCGGCGCGCCATTGCTGGAGGTATTCGTCGCGCAGCTTCTTGGGCCAACCCAAGATGGAATAACTCTCCGGCCTCGGCCGTGTATCCTGCGGTGTGAAGGTGAGCACATCGTTCTTGATTTCGAGCGTCCCTTTGGTTCCGAAGACGCGCGTTACGCCAGGTGACTCGTTGTTGAGGTTGCAGCGCAGCGAGACGCGGAAATCCGGATACTCAAAGAGCGTCCAGGCCAGGTCCGCAGCGTCACGATCCTCCGTCCAGCGGAACAGCCCGCCCATGGAGGCCGCTCGAACCGGCGGCTGGTTGATGCCCGTGATCGTGAACATTCCGGTCAGCAGGTGAACGAACAGGTCGCCCGGCAGACCTTCCCCGTAATCCTTGTAGCAGCGCCAGCGGAAGAAGCGCTTGGCGTCAAAGGGACGCTTCGGGGCGCTACCCAGGAACCGCTCCCAGTCAATCGTCTTGGGACTGGCATCGGGGGGGATGGGATACACCCAAGCGCCGCTCGCATCGTTGCGGTCGATCGAGGCCTCGATGGCCGTCACCTGGCCGAGCGCGCCGCTCGTGTATATCTCGTGCGCCTTGGCGTACACAACCGAACTGCGCGCCTGGCTGCCCACCTGCACGATGCGGTTATGTTTCTGCATTGCCTCGACCATAGCGAAGCCGGCCTCCACGGTGTGTGACATGGGCTTTTCGCAATAAACGTCCTTGCCCGCCGCACACGCCTCCTCCACCAGCGCGCGATGCCAGTGGTCCGGCGTGGCGACGAGGACCGCGTCCACGTCCTTCCGCTCCAGAATCGCGCGGAAGTGTTTGGTGGTAGGCAATTGCTTTCCAGCCGTCTCCTGCCCGGCGATTAGGCGGCCGTCGTAGAGGTCGCAAAGCGCCACGATTTCCACGTTGGGACAGGAGAGGGCGGCGCGCATGATGTCGCAGCCGCGCACGCCCGTGCCGATGGAAGCGAAGCGGATGCGGTCACTGGGGGCCGCCGGGCGCGGAGCCGCAGCAAGAAGGGCCGGGGTCAAGAAACTGAATTTCGCGGCACCGGCAGCCGCCACACCCGCGCCGGCTCGCATGAAGTCGCGCCGGTTCATCCAATGATTGCGCATAGATTAATCTCCTCCTTGCAGGGTGTTGTAGGGGCGGTTCATGAACCGCCCCCACACAGGGAACAATTCAGGTCCTGATGGCCTTCGCCGCATCGTCCCAGACCGCCGCCTTCTTCGAAAAGTAAGCGGTGTTGGACATATGGCAGCCAATCGCCGTGTTGCCGCCGAAGACCTCGTTCTCGGTGACCGCCCTCCGCGTGCGCACGGAGTTGAAGAAATTCGCCAGGTGGTCGGTCATATCGCTGTACGCGCGGGGAAGCGTGTACACTTCTTCGTCGCCCCCAACTTTCCATTGTCCGGGATCGGGCCGCGGGTGACTCTTGTTCCAGTTCGCCAAGTATTCGTCGCGCAGCTTTTTGGGCCAGCCAAACACGGAATAATCCTCTGCCGTCTCATACGGTCCCTGCGGCTTGAAGCGCAGCGTTGACCCCTGGATGATCATCGTCCCCTTCTTGCCGTAGAAGCCGAAGAATTCACCCACATCGTTGTTATTGTGGTTGCAGCGCAGCACCATCTGGAAGTGCGGGTAATCGTAGATTGTCCACAGCAAGTCCGGAAACTCGCGGCCATCATTGTAGTGATAGATGCCGCCGCTCGACTGGGCGCGGTCCGGGGGCCGGTTGGTGCCCGTGACGTGATGAATGCCGGAAAGCAGATGGACGAACAGGTCGCCCGCCAGCCCCGCGCCATAATCTTTGTAGCAGCGCCAGCGGAAGAAGCGCACCGGATCGTAGGAGCGCGCCGGAGCATCGCCCAGCCAGGTTCGCCAGTCAATGGTCTGCGTGCTGGCGTCGGGGGGAATGGGATACACCCAGGCGCCGGAATCGGTGTTGCGGTCCCAGGCCGCCTCGATCGTATCTACCATGCCCAGCCGCCCGGAATCCCAGATCTCCTTGGCCTTGGCGTAGAGGATGCTGCTCACGCGCTGGCTGCCGATCGTGCACATGCGGTTGTTCTTCTGCACGGCGTCAATCATCGCCAGGCCGTCTTCGACGCTGTGCGACATGGGCTTCTCGCAATAGACGTCCTTGCCCGCCTGGGCAGCCTCGACGACCAGTTTGCGATGCCAGTGGTCCGGCGTGGCGACCAGGACGGCGTCAATATCCTTGCGATCGAGGATGCGCCGATATTCGCGCGTGGTGTCAATGTTCTTGCCGCCCAACGCTTCCCGAGCCGCAATGTGCCGGCTGTCATAGAGGTCAGCCGCCGCCACGCATTCCACACCGGAAATCGGACGAGTGGCGCTGAGCAGCGAACAGCCTTCCACCCCCGTTCCGATGATGCCAAAGCGAATCGTGTCGGAAGGCGGGACAGGAAGCGCCGAAGCCCAAAGCGTGCGCGGCTCGAGAACCGTCACCTTCGCCGCCGCGCCCAGCGCCGCCGCCCCTGCGCCAATCCGCATGAAATCGCGCCTGGTAAGTGAATCCTTACTCATGGGAAGAGAACCTCCTTCGAAAGCTTGGGATGAGGGCCATGTTGCAGCCCCACAGTCTGCCAGAAAGCAAGAGCGAGTGAAAGCGTTTTGTGGAGGACGACGTGGCACGGGCGTCCCGCCCGTGACCGATCACGGCCCGGATGGCCGTGCCACGTCCCTCGGCCACGCTCGTGAGTGACGACAACCGCACGACCCCGTCTCGTCACTCGTCACCTATCAATCGTCACTGTTCTTAGGGCGGGAAATTCATCTGGCGCAGGAGGTCCTGGAAGCGCAGGTCGGGGCGCAACAGGTCCGCCGCAAAGGCGTCCAGGCAAAAGCTGATAGTTGAATGCCGGCTCGTCACTGCTCTCAGAAGTTCTCCAGCAGCCACACATTGGCTTGTGTGGTATAGCCCAGGACTGCCAGATGGCGACCGTCTGGGGAGGGTATTCCCCAATTCACGTCAGAGTATGCCATTGTCCGCTGCCAGATGACCTGAGCGCGACCTTCCAGGTCCACGTAGAGGAGCGTGTCCCCTCCACTGGTTGAGACAAGGCTTCTGCCGT
>Ga0315282_10001089_pt1 | contig 52314 bp, 59 predicted proteins | sample YL17G07_20_MG_FD_203693 | JGI IMG/M metagenome (GOLD analysis project Ga0315282, IMG submission 203693) | Sediment microbial communities from Yellowstone Lake, YNP, Wyoming, USA - YL17G07_20 | ecosystem: Environmental > Aquatic > Freshwater > Lake > Sediment | place: USA: Wyoming | collected...
TCCGTCGGCTGACGGATCAGAATGACAGAAACTCGGAAGCACCAGCGCCACCCTACCCTTGGCTACGGTAGTCGAGGGAGGCAACCATTGGCTGGACATCGCGCCAATGGGGTTCGACTTTAACGTAGAGCTCGAGGAAGACTTTGGGTGGGAACAACCTCTCGAGTTCCCGCCGCGCTTCGCTGCCGATCCGCTTCAGCATGTCGCCGCCCGAGCCAATGATGATGGGTTTCTGCGAGTCCCTCTCGACCACGATGCTGGCATGGATGCGCGTGATGCTTTCTCCTTCCTCGAATTCGTCGATGACGACTGCGGTCGCATAGGGAAGTTCTTGCCGGGTGTGAAGGATGACCTTCTCGCGAACGATCTCCGATGCCAGGAAGCGCTCCGGCTGATCCGTGTACATATCGGGCGGGAAGTACTGCGGGCCCTCGGGCAGCAAGCCCACCACGGCGTCCAGAAGCTCCGCGAGGCCCTCTCCCTTGAGGGCCGAGATGGGGATAATTTCCTCGAAGTTGTAGAGCTGGGAGTAGCGCTGCATGAGCGGCAGAAGTTGAGGCTTCTTGATTCGGTCAATTTTGTTGAGCGCGAGGATGGTATGCGGCGCGTATTCTTTCAGCAATCCCACAGCAAACGCGTCGCCATGCCCGAAGCGCTCGGAGGCGTCGACAATCAGCACCGCCAAGTCGCGCTCCGTGAGCGCCTGGCGAACGAAGGTCATCATCTGCTCGTTGAGGCGGGAATGCGGCCGGTGGATACCGGGCGTGTCCATGAGCACGACTTGCGCGCCGGGCCGGTTCACGATGCCCAGAATTCGATTGCGGGTGGTTTGCGGGACGGCGGTGACGATGGAGACCTTGGTCCCCACCAGCGAATTCACCAAGGTGCTTTTGCCGGCGTTCGGCCTTCCCACGACGGCCACGAATCCGGATTTAGTTTGATCCGCCATGGTTCGTAGCTGCCCGGGTGGCTTCCGGAGAAAGAGTCAGGCGAACCTTCAAGACTGTCCGCTTGTTGGCTTCCAGCACTTCGATGGTCACCGCGTTCTCCTGCACCTTCTCACCCGGAACGGGAACATGACCGAGATGTGCCAGCACCAACCCCGCCACCGTCGAGTAGCCCGGGGCCTGGAGGGAGACATGCAATTCATCACCGATCTGGGACAGGTCCGTGTGCCCCGACACAAGATAGGAATTCTCTGTTTCCTTCACGATATCCTGCGCATGGGGTTCGAACTCATCTTTTATTTCTCCCACAATCTCTTCCAGCATATCTTCGATGGTCACCAATCCCGCGACGCTGCCGTATTCGTCGATGACGATAGCCATCTGGGTGGTGGACTTTTGCAATTCCTTCAGCAGGTCTTTGATGTGGCGGGTTTCCGGAACGAAGGGGACAGGCCGGATCAAGCTGCCGAGTGTGACCTGGGCTTGTTCTGCCGGCGGCAGCTCCATGAGGTCACGCACGCTCACAATGCCCTCGATATGATCCAACTGTCCGGCAAAGACGGGGTAGCGGGTCAGACGCTTTTCGCGGAACAGCTTGCGAAGGTCTTCCACCGGAGCGTTCACCTCGATGGCGGCAATTTCCGTACGCGGGGTCATCACCTCGCGCACTACCTTGTCCCCGAATTCCACCACCGACTGGACGAGTTCAGCCTCCCCTTTCTCGAGCAAGCCGTCCCGCTCACCAACTTCAATAAACTCTTGGAGATCCTCCTGCGGGCTCGGAACCTCCGGTTCCTGCTCCGTGGACTCCAACAGTCGGCTCATGGTGGTGGAAATAAGGATGGGAAAAGTGAGCGGCAAGGCCAGATAAACCAGCCGTCGCACCACGGGCATCCAGAGCTCGAGGATGACCTCCGGCTCGTCATGGCGGGCCACCAGGAGGAAAGGTATGAGCTGGTCGGCAATGGCCACTGCGGTCAGAACGATGACCAAGGCGGCGCCGATGTTTCCCCACAGATGGTCAGGGCGGCGCAGGACCAGCAGCGCGGTCACGCCCACGGCGAACAAGTGCATCGCCGCGCCGTGCAGGGCGGAAATGGAGACACCGACACGCTCCCGGTCAATCGTGATACGCCCCTGCTCACCAGGGCGAAACAGCTTTCGGGCGCTCACCACCGTCAGGCGGCGCATCAGCAACCTCAAATAAGAGGCCACAGACCCGGCCACCAAAAGGGCGGCCAGAATGGTCAGCCATACAGCCGTGATGACGATGGCTTCAGTGTCCATAGAGAAAGAATTTCAAATGGCAAAAGGCAAATGGCAGATTTCAAATTGTAAAATCCATTTGCCATTTGCTTTTTGCCATTGCCTTACTGGGCCTAATCTCCCGCAATGCCCAGCCGGCTCCGCAGGCTAAGTTCCAGCTTGGTCATTTCGCCCTGATCGGATTCGTGATCGTAGCCCAGCAGGTGCAGGAGGCCATGCAAAATAAGCCAGCGCACCTCATTCAGGGTCGAATGTCCTTCTCTGCGCGCGTTTCTCCGGGCTGCCTCGACGGAAATTACGATCTCGCCGAGAAAGTTCTTGAACTCCCGCGCCGCGCACTGCTTGGCGCTTCGGCGGGCAAGCCTGGGTCGAGCGCGTTCCCTCCCTGCGCACGGTCGAGGCAGGCTCGGAAGCGCATCCCACGGAAATGATAAAACATCGGTAGCGCGGTCCTTGCCTCGGTAGCGCCAATTCAGGCGCCTGATCTTTCGATCGTCCATCAGGCAAACGTTACAATCATACCTGTTCAGTCGAAGCGCCTGCTTGAGCTCAGCTACATATTCCCCTAGCCGAGAGGTATTTACAACGTATTTATCCTGCTGATTGAGAATCAATGGTTCTGCCGTGACGCACGCTACCACGCCCCTCAGCCATCCATGTACCGCTACACTCGTAGCACTGACCTTTAGGTCAGCAGGATGGACGCCGACCTAAAGGTCGGCGCTGCAAGTGCACAGCCAGCATGCCGCTGCACTCCAAGGCGCTTCATGGGGCGGCCTTAGGGTGGCGAAGTTGCTTTGTGATTCTTGTTGTTGGGCCCGGCCACGGTGCGCACCTGGTCGTATTCCTCGTAGGCGCGGATGATCCGCTGCACCAGGGTATGCCGGACCACATCCCGCTCCGTAAAGTAAACAAAGCTGATACCCGCCACCTTGGAAACCACATCAATCGCTTCCACCAATCCGCAACGTCTCCCATCCGGCAAGTCGATTTGCGTGATGTCGCCGGTGACCACCGCTTTGGAGTTAAAGCCCAGCCGCGTCAGAAACATCTTCATCTGCTCGCTGGTGGTGTTTTGGGCCTCATCAAGAATCACGAAGGCATCATTCAAAGTCCTGCCGCGCATAAAAGCGATGGGCGCAATCTCAATGATGCCTTTCTCCAAATAGCGTTCCACCCTGTCCGGGTCTAAGACGTCGTAAAGGGCATCGTAAAGCGGGCGCAAATAGGGATTCACTTTCTCCTGGAGTGTGCCGGGTAGGAATCCCAAGCGCTCCCCCGCTTCCACTGCGGGCCGCGCCAGGATGATCCGGCTGACCTCTTTGCTCAGCAGTGCATCCACGGCCATGGCCACGGCCAAGTAAGTCTTTCCTGTACCCGAGGGGCCGATTCCGAACACCATGTCGTGGCGCTCGATGGCGTCCACATAGGTGCGCTGGTTCAGGCTCTTGGGAGTGATGGATTTTTTGCCGAAAGCCCTCGGACGGCCGGCCTCCGCAAGACCCTTGAGCGTGGCCCCCGGATCCTGGCCCGCAATGCGCAGGAAGGATTCGACCTCCGAGCTGTCGAATCGAGACCCAGCCTCCACCAAGTCGGCATACTCTTCCAGGAGTCTTTGCGCGCGCTGCACCTCGCGGTCCCCACCTTCGATCTCCAACGCTTCCTCGCCGAGATGCACCGTGACATTGAAACACTTCTCCAGCAAGCGCAGGTTCCCGTCGTGCGTTCCTACCAATTCTTCCACTCCCTTCAGGACCTTCACACTCGTCTTCATTTTTTGTGGATGCCTCACACCCTCCTACATGGGAGAATAACCATCCTGCGGTGGTCGGAGGACGCGCCGAGAACCGGCGTTGGGGAGAAAAAATTTACCTCTCATCAACTCTTTAATAACTTAGCTTTTGGAGCGCTAAAAGTCAAGTTGTTGGATGTAGGGGGGAGGGCTTGCCGTCCCCCCGATAAGGGCCAGGGGACGGTAAGCCGTCCCCCTCCAAAACGAGAACCGCGATCCGTTTTCGACCATCCACTCATTCTCCCGAAATCAGGAAACCAATCCTGGCGGGTTATTTCTTGTTGCTCACGCTGGCAGGCGCGGGCTCGAGGAGCTGTTCCTTGCGGTAAACCAGGGAGTTGGTATCGTAAGCGGCAATCTCAAACCCGTGGCCGTGGGTGATGGCGTCGCAGGGGCAGGCCTCGACGCAATAGCCGCAGAAGATGCACCGATTGTAATCAATGTTGTAAACCTTTGCGTAACGCTCCGCAGCGCTGATGCGGTGCTCGCCGGTATTCTCCGCCGCCTCGATGTAAATGCAATTGGCCGGGCAAGCCGCCGCGCAGAGGAAGCAGGCGACGCATTTCTCCAGCCCATTCTCATCGCGTCTCAAAACGTGAAGGCCGCGGTAGCGGTCTTCAAAATGAACGGGTTCATCCGGGTAGTTCTCCGTCACCGTGGGCCGGAACATGGTTCTAAAAGTGATGGAAAACCCCTTGGCCAGAGCGGCTGCGGAATCCGCGATTTCACGAAGTAGGTTGGGCATACCCTGCCAGAAATTTAGTATAGTAGATGCCCTCTAACAGGTCAATCGCAGAAGCTCAGCCGTGGCTCATTAGCGGCCCAACGGCAGACTGCCGGGGCAAGAACCGTATACCACCTGGCAACGGACTGAGCCGAGGGAGAATCCAAAAGAGGAGGAGATCCCTATGAACAATTCCAGAATCGCAGCAGGCCTGACAGCAATGCTCGTCATTGCGACCATGTCTTTTGCGGGCGACGATACGATTACCTTGCCCGCCGGAAGCGAGCTGCATGTGCAACTGATCACCACGCTCAGCTCGAAAACCAATGACAGCGGCGATCTGTGGACGGGCAAGGTCGTCGAGCCGGTTTTCGGGAAGGGGGGCGAAATCGTGCCCGACGGCAGCACCGTGGATGGCCACATCACCTATGTGAAAGGCCCGGGGCGCGTGAAGGGCAAAGGTGAAATGCGGCTGGTCGCAGATTCCATCTCCACGCCGGACAAATCAAAGTACGACATCGTGGCGAGTCTCGAGGACGCCAAGGGCGGCAACGTGAAAGATGAAGAAGGGACCTTGCAGGGGCCGGGCAAAGACAAAAAAGGGACCGCCATCGAAACCGGCGTGGGCGGCGCGGTGGGCGCGGGCGTGGGGGCGATCGCCCACGGTGGAACAGGCGCCCTGTACGGCGCGGGGATCGGCGCCCTGGCGGGCCTGGCGCACGGGATTCTCAAAAAAGGCAAAGACATCGTGGTTCCTCAGGGCACCGAGATGACCTTCGTTATTTCCCGCGACACCACGGCGAAGAAGGTACCCGTGAGGCAGTAGGCGGGGCGGGATATTTTGGATTTTAGATTTTGGATTTTGGATTGCGCGATCCGCTAATTGTGTGATGATTGACAACTGGCTACTGGCTGCCGACCCCCAGTACTCATTTCTAAGGCAATAGGCAGGAACCAGAGAGGGGGGTAACGCTACCGACTTGGGCGATCCAATTCAAAATCTTAAATCCAAAATTCAAGATTCAAGATGTCCGTTTGCCTTTGATATCGTCGACGATCTGCTTGCCGTGGAACCGGCCGTTCTCAATGAAGATCTCGTTGGTATCCAGGCCGGCGATGATGACGCCCGCCAGATACAGGCTGGGCACGTTACTTTCACGCGATTCCGGGTCGCACTGCGGGCGGCACGTGGTTGGGTCGAGCTGCACTCCGGCGCTGCGAAGGAAGTCGAAGTCCGGATGATATCCGGTTAGAGCAAAAACGAAGTCATTCTCGAGGCGCAGCGTTTCGCCCTGGGAATCCCGCCCCAGAATCCAATCGTTCGCAATCTCGGTCAGGATGCTGCCGAACATGGCCCGGATCGATCCCTCCTTGATGCGGTTCTCGAGGTCCGGTCTGATCCAATACTTGATGTGTCGGCTGAGTTCGCGCTCCCGCACTACCAGCGTGACCTCAGCGTCATAGCGAAAGAGCTCGAGCGCCGCGATCGCGGCCGAATTTCCACCCCCGACAACTGCCACTCGCCGCCCGAAGAACTCGTGCGGCTCCAGGTAATAATGCGAGACCTTGGGCAAGTCCTCTCCGGGGACATTCATCAGGTTGGGCAGGTCGTAATAGCCGGTGGCCAGCACCACGTTGCGGGAGTTGTAATTGCGGCGCTGCCCAGCCCGCAACTCCGTGCCAATCACGAAGGCGCCGTCTTCCTGCTCCACCCGCGTCACACGCTCTTCATAGTGGATGGGCAACCGGTAGTGGGCTGCCACGCGGCGATAGTATTCCAGGGCTTCAGCGCGCGTGGGCTTGATATTGACGCTGGTGAAAGGAAGATCGCCGATCTCGAGCAGCTCACGCGAGGTGAAGAAGGTCATGTTGGGCGGATAATGAAACAGGGAGTTCACCAAACAGCCTTTCTCAATTATCAACAGCTTGAGGCCAGCCCGCAACGCTTCAATCCCGCAGGCCAGGCCCGTCGGCCCCGCCCCCACTACAAGCGCATCAAACATATCGCTCATTCGAATCGAGTCTCCCCTCCGTCAAGAATAGGCAGTGGGCAGCAGGCAGGGAACGATTAGGGCCTACTGCCTTTCTCCCGCCTCGCGATGCAACAGTCGTCCCAGGTCAACCTTAAACCGCTCGTAAGCAGTTAGCAGCTCCGGCGTGGCGGCCACGGATTCGCTCTTCCAGACAAAGGCTTTGCCCCCGCCTCGCTCGACCAGCATTGCGATCCCCTCTCCCACATGATATCCCACTTGGCCGAAAAGCCTGACCTTTCCTTCGCCGGTCTCCAGCAGGGCCACAAATCCATCTCGCTCGACCCCCAGGTATCGGGCGTAGCGTTCGAAGGTCACGAACCTGAAGCCTACTTTCAAAAGCGACTCGAGCACGGCAACTTGGCCCGGTCTTAGCTCGTTTGGTTGCGCTTCAAGCATAGCGAGGGCGTAGCGCGGCCCTGCGATTTTGAGCTCCGCGCTACCTGCACGGCAGCCCGGTGGACATCCCCCTCATGATACCAGGCATCTTAAGGAAGCGTGACGTGAATGCCCGGAAGGGCGTCCCCTCAGGAGGCAAGAGTCGTGCGTCAACTTATCCTTATTTTCATTAGCTGCATCGGCGCCGCAGGGATGTTGCTGCTCGCACAAGCTCCCGCCCCCTCCGCCGAGGTGCATGAAATCCAAGTTAGCGCCAGGAAATACGAGTTTGATCCTAGCACGATAACCGTGAAAAAAGGCGACCATGTGAAGCTCGTAATTACAGCCCTCGACCACGACCACGGGTTCAAGTTGGAAGCTTTCCAAATCGACAAGTTGCTTAAGAAGGGGCGGGCGACCACCATCGAGTTCACCGCCGATAAGGTAGGAACCTTCCCGTTTCACTGCTCCCATTTCTGTGGAATGGGACACGGGAAAATGAAAGGACAACTGGTGGTAGAAGACTAACCAGCGCGAGCACACCGGGCGCGTGCGCTGGCCCTTTTATTCAACCAGTAGATCCACGCCACGCGCCGCTCGCCGTTGGGCAGGGCAACCTCCGTCGTGGCGCGCTGGAACAAGCTCTTTTCCGGGGTCCGAGGCGAGAAGCCTTCCACTTGGTCCAAAACCTTCAGGACGCTCTTCGCGCGGCGAAGACGATAGACTTCACCTTCAACTATTTTCCCCGGCTTGGTGGATTTCCGTGCTCCGGGAAATTTCCCTAAGTCGAACAGTTCAGCCTGTACGTTCCCCGTGGCCACAAGTTCCGCTCCCATTCTTTTCAGGTGATGGTGCAGGGCATAGCCGCGCCGCAAGGTGCCATAAACAAACAGGAGATCAGTGTCAAGCTCCGGCAGCGACTCTACCATCGTGAGGGCAATTAATCTTCAGCTTCGAGCGCTTCGATGATGCGGCGCAAGGCCGCAATGATTTCGTTGCGCTCGACAGTGTTCTTGCGGAACTGTAACACCAGCTTAAATTCCTTGGCAGGGGGGACATAACGGAAGACGGCCGGGCGCGGCTTCTTTTCAGGATGGCGTTCCGCGCGGGCCTGCTCGCGGTTCACCACACCCAGGGCAAAGCGCTGCGCCAGATTTTTCATCTTCCCTTCGTTAGGCTGGCGAGCCACCTGGAGCAATTGCGATTTGGAAAGCACACCTTTTTCAATGCACAGGGCCCTAACTTCATCCGGAATCGTCCGCAGGCTGAGCACTTCCGTAATCGAAGAACGCGACTTCCCTACTTTCCTGGCGATTTCTTCATGGGTCAAGCCGAACCGGCCGGCGAGCGCCTGCACTCCGTCGGCCTCCTCGAAGGGGGTCAAGTCTTTGCGCTGGAGGTTTTCGATCAGCGCCACTTCGAGGGTTTCGGCGTCATCAAGATCCTTTTCGATGCAGGGAAGTTCAGAAAGTCCCGCGGCGCGCGCTGCCAGATAGCGGCGTTCCCCCGAAATGATCATATACTTTCCCGACTCGGGCAGAAAACGCACCAGCAGCGGCTCGAGCACGCCTTTCTCGCGCACTGAGTCGGTGAGCCCCTGCAAGTCACCCATGTCTTTACGGGGCTGGTCGGAGTTGAGCTGTAACTCCTCGAGGGGAACCATTCTGCCAATGGCGGCGCCGGTGCGGGAGATGATTTCTTCCACGTAGTGCGCGTTGTGCCGCATTTTGACGGTCAAAGGTAAACCCGCGCGTCTAACTGACACGTTGCATGACCTCCTTCGCTAGCTGCGCGTATTCCTGTGCTCCGGACGAATGGGGCGCAAAAGAGAAGATCGTTTCTTTGTAAGCGGGGCTTTCTTCCAGCCGCACACTCTTCCCGATAATGGTCTTGAAAACCTTTTTGCCGAACACCTCGCGAACCTGTTTGTAGGTATCCCGCGCCAGGTTGGTACGCCTGTCAAAAAGCGTAACGATCACCCCGAGCAACTCCAACTCAGGATTGGGGCGAGCACGGATGCGCTCCAGCGTCTCCAGCAGGTCGTCGGTGCCCTCCAGCGCATAGTAGGAAGGCTGGATGGGCACCAGCAGGTAGCGCGCGGCGACCAGGGCATTTACGGTAAGCAGGCCGAGCGCGGGTGGGGTATCAATCACCAAAAGGTCGAAGTCGTTGCGCACCGCGGGCAAAGCGTCTTTGAGGCGATAGGGCGCATCAAACTGCCCCACCAGTTGCGCCTCGAGCTTAGCCAGCGAAATTCGCGACGGCACCACACAAAGATTGGCCACCTTGGTAGGGCGCATCACTTGCGAGAGCGCCAGGCTGTGATCGGCCAGGACCTCGTAGGCCGAGTGCACAACTTCCTCCGGGTTGAAGAAAGACAGGGTGCTATTGGCTTGGGGGTCTAGATCAATCAAGAGGGTTCGCTGATCGTTGAGGGCCAGGGCGGCGGCCAGATTGACAGCAGTCGTGGTCTTTCCAACTCCGCCCTTCTGGTTGGCGATCGCGATTATCGTGCTCACTCGCAGCTCCCGCGAGGGATTAGGCTTTTTTGCGGGCGCAGAGGCGCCTCAGGCAAGCCGCACGCGTTAAGATAAGCCTTTTAGGTGATCTCGGCAAGGACCAAGATGAATAGGCGGATCACATCTTGTAGCGTCCCATATCCTCGTCGTTCAGGCCCTCGAGCCATTTCCGAAGCTCTTCATTGCTCGCTTTTTCGCTGGCTCCGCCGGCGACCTTGGAGTTCTTCAGCACTTCCTCTTCGACATAAATCGGGCAATCCATGCGCAGGGCCAGGGCCAGAGCGTCGCTGGGCCGCGAATCGATGGACATGATCTGTCCATCGCGTTCCAGCCAGATCAGGGCATAAAAGGTATCTTCCTTTAACTCGCTCACCACCACCTTCTGAACGCGCGTCTCAAGACCCAGCAGCAAATTCTTCAGCAGGTCATGGGTCATGGGGCGAGGCGTAGTCACCTTTTCAATTTCCAAAGCAATCGCGTTCGCCTCGTATATCCCCACCCAGATGGGAAGCACGGACGACCCGTTAATATCTTTCAGGATCACGATGGGCATGTTGGTGACCGGATCCATCACCAGACCGCGGATTCTCATTTCGATTTCCATGTGCCCCTCCAGAACCCCTGCACGCCCCGCCTTTCTGCTTGCCCGCCGCCGCTTGCCTGCCGCGAGTGGATCGGTCTGATGTAGAGGCGCCTTTACGCCGCCATCGGGTCCGTCAGTTGACGGATAAACTCGCCGCTACAACAGCCTCGTATCCATAAGAGCTACGGGCCTCAAAAACGGAGGTCCGCGCTACCCACCCGCGCCCCAACTAGGCTGTTTGGCCCGGCGGAGGTCACTTTCACGTTGAGGTAGCGTCCCACGTCCTCGAGACTGCCCGGAAAGTTTATCACGCGGTTCGTGGTGCTGCGTCCCACCGCCTGCCCCAAGCGCGCCTGGTATCCTTCCACAAGGACTTCGAAAATCTCGCCCAGCAGCGCCTGATTGCGCCGCAACTGGATTTGCCGCTGAACTTCCTGAAGCTCAGCCAGGCGCCGCCCTTTCTCCTCCTCCGCTATGGTATCTCCATTCGTCTCCGCAAGTGTATTCGGGCGCGGGGAGTACTTGAAGGAGAAGACTTGATCGTACTCCACTTCCTTCATCAACGAAAGCGTCTGTTCGAAATCCTGGCGCGTTTCCCCGCAAAAACCCACAATGATGTCCGTGGAAAGGCTGATAGCACGCCGCGCTTTGCGAATGCAATGGATCTTTTCCAAATACTCCTCGCGCGAGTACCCCCGCAGCATACGCGCCAGGACTGGTGTGGAACCGGATTGCACCGGCAGGTGAATCTGGTCGCAAAGGGTGGGGTGCGCGTCGATCGCCTCCACGATGTCGGGGCTGAAAAATCTCGGGTGCGAGGTCGTGAAGCGCAGGCGGCCAATTCCCGAAATCTCCGCCACGCAGGAGAGCAATTCCGCAAAGCTCCGCCGCGCCGGCGAGGGATCTTGCCAGGCGTTGACGATCTGGCCCAGGAGCTGGATTTCCGTGTAGCCCTCGTCCACCAGCCGTCGGGCCTCGGCCAAAATCTTTTCGCTCGCACGGCTTCGCTGCGGGCCCCGCGTCATGGGCACAACACAGAAGGCGCAGCGCTGGTCGCACCCTTCAATGATGGTGAGATAAGCCCGGAAAGGATTATCGCGGCGAGTGATCTCCGTCTCGAAGCACTCCTCCGTGTCGAGCGCGAGAGCGGTCACGCGGGGTTTTCCGGCGTCGAGCTGGTCAAGCAACTGGGGCAGTTTGGAATAGCTGGCGGAGCCGCAGACCAGATTGACCTGTGGCGCGCGCTCAAAAAACCGCTCGCCCTCTTGCTGCGCCACGCAGCCCAACACTCCTATGAGTTTCCCCGCGCCACTTCTGCCCTTGCGGAAAGCCCCCAGTCGTGAGAAGACCTTTTGTGCCGCCTTTTCTCTGATGCTACAGGTGTTGTAAAGCACCAGGTCAGCTTGAGCGTAGTCCTGGACGGGAGTCATCCCACGCGCCAGCAGTACGCCTTGCACCTTCTCCGAATCGTGCACGTTCATCTGGCAGCCAAAGGTTTCAATGTAAAAGGTCCTCAGCCTCCCTGCTGAAGCCACGATCCCTGACGGCTGGTGAGCATTGGCAGGCTCAGTTCTCGGCCCACACCCCTCGCTCGTTGTATTTCTCTCGTTCATAAGCCCCGGGACCGGGAAGCACACGTCCCGCCCGCCCTCACCAGGACAGGATTGCAGCGCTCCGGCAATACCCGCTTGATTGACGACTGTTAATTGGACCAGTTCATTTCCCATTCGCTGGCGGAGTCCCGACGCTCTCAGTATAACCTGATTTTACATGCCCGAAAAGGTTTAATGAAATTTTTGGCAAATCCTTATGCCTTCTTTATGTGTGGTCGAACATACTGGAGGGCCGCATCGCACCCGGGGTGCGATATAGGAGCCGGCTGTCTAAAGTCCTGAGGGTGTAGGTGTCCACATGCTGGATTTTATCTACGTCATAATCGGGGTGCTAATGTTTGTTGCCTGTTGGGCCTCGACTAAGGCTTGCGACAAGCTGTAGGGGGGAGGAATCCCGTGGATTATATAATCTCGGGAGTGACTGCGCTGTTTCTGTTCGTTTACCTGCTTTACGCCTTGCTTCGTCCGGAACGCTTTTGAGACCACCCCTTAGTCCCCTCCTCACAGAGGAGGGGACTAAGGGGTGGTGTACCGGAAAGAGGAACAAACATGACCGGGCTTGGTATTTTGCACATCGTGGTTTTCTTCGTCGTGGTCCTCGCTCTCACGAAGCCGCTTGGCGCTTACATGCTGAGGATATTTCAGGGCCAGCGGACCTTTCTCCATCCGCTGCTGCGGCCGGTGGAGCGCGTCATTTACCGCCTGGTTGGCGTGCGCGAAGATACCGAACAGCGTTGGACGCAATACGCGGCATCGGTGATTGCCTTCAGCGTGGCAAGTTTTCTATTCGTTTATCTCATGCAGCGCCTGCAAGGTTTTTTGCCCCTTAATCCCATGCACTTTGGCACTGAGGCCGCGCCCGCAGGAGCTATACCCGTCACCCCGGATCTGGCCTTCAACACGGCGGTCAGTTATCTCACCAACACGAATTGGCAAGCTTACAGAGGCGAGATGACGTTCAGTTATTTTGTTCAGATGGCCGCTCTGGCCGTGCAGAATTTTGTCTCCGCGGCGGTGGGTATCTCCGTTGCCGTAGCCATGATCCGTGGTTTCGCCCGGCAGGAAGCAAATAGCATAGGCAACTTCTGGGTCGATCTTACCCGCTCGACGGTTTATGTCCTGCTGCCCATCGCTTTTGTCGCCGCCTTGGTCCTTTGCTCCCAGGGAGTCATCCAGAACTTTCATCCCTATGCTACGGTGAAGACTCTGGAGGGAGCTAACCAGACCATTCCGCAAGGTCCCGTAGCTTCTCAAGAGGCCATCAAGATGTTGGGAACCAATGGCGGGGGATTCTTTAACGCCAACTCCTCCCACCCCTTCGAGAACCCGACGCCCTTGAGCGACTTTCTCGAGGTGCTCCTGATCTTCCTGGTGCCGGCCGCGCTGACCTATACATTCGGCCGCATGGTCGGCGACACGAGGCAAGGTTGGGCTCTGTTTGCCGCCATGTCGGTGATGTTTCTGGCGGGTGTTCTCATATGCTACCACTATGAGCAGGCGGGCAATCCCATGCTCGCGAAACTCGGCATTGAAACCCGCTACACCGGCAAGCAGTCCGGCGGCAACATGGAAGGAAAGGAAACACGCTTTGGCATCCCGGCTTCAGCATTATTTGCGACTGTCACGACCGACGCGAGCTGTGGCGCCATCAACAACGTTCATGACAGCCTTACTCCCCTCGGCGGGCTCATCCCCATGTTCAACATGCAAAGTGACGAGGTCATCTTCGGAGGAGTCGGCTCAGGCTTATACGGCATGCTGTTGTACGCCATTGTCGGAGTGTTCATTGCTGGACTCATGGTGGGGAGGACGCCGGAGTACCTAGGAAAGAAAATCCAGCAGAAGGAAGTCAAGATGGCCATGCTGGCCATCATTACCACGGCCTTTGTCATCCTTGTGTTCACCGCAGTCAGCACGGTCGCTGCCTTCGCCAAGAACGGCTACTGGAACCACCCCGGCCCGGCCATTGCCAATCTCACCAACTCCGGGCCGCACGGTTTCAGCGAGCTTTTGTACGCCTATTCGAGCGCCCCGGAGAACAACGGCAGCGCCTTCGCCGGCCTCAATGCCAATACGCCCTGGTACAACCTCACCTTGGGTCTGGCCATGGTGCTTGGACGTTTCGCATTTATTATTCCGGTTCTGGCTATTGCGGGAAGCTTGGTTGCCAAGAAGCGCGTGCCTTCTTCCAGCGGCACATTTCCTACCCACGGAGCGCTTTTTGTCGGGCTCTTGGTAGGAACCGTGATTGTCATCGGAGCTTTGACCTTCTTTCCCGCGCTGTCGCTCGGCCCCCTGGTCGAGCATTTTCTCCTGCATCAGGGGAAACTGTTTTCCTTGCTGAGGCTTTCGATCTGGAGCTGATCCATGGCCACGACGGTAACCCCTCCGCTGCTTGACGACCTGACGGAATTGATGCCCAAGAAACTCGTGCGGGCGCGCCCCTTGTTCGACCCCGAGCTGGTGTGGCGGGCCCTGAAGGATTCGTTCGTCAAGCTCAACCCTGTCACCCTGCTGAAGAACCCGGTGATTTTTGTGGTGGAGGTGGGCGCGGCGCTGACCGCGGTCTTTCTGATTCGTGACGCCTTTATCGGAGCGCCCGGCCTCGGATTCGGGCTGCAAGTAGATCTGTGGCTCTGGTTCACCGTTCTTTTCGCCAACTTTGCCGAAGCGATGGCGGAAGCGCGTGGCAAGGCGCAGGCCGATACGTTGCGCAAGACGAGGTCCGAATCGATTGCCAAGCGCCTCACCGCCAAGGGCAGGATGGAAAACGTTCCGGCTTCGAAGCTTCGCGCTGGAGACATCGTTTTGTGTGAAGTTGGCGACATTATCCCCGGGGACGGCGAGGTGATCGAGGGCATCGCCACCGTTGACGAATCCGTGATCACCGGCGAAAGCGCTCCGGTCATTCGCGAGTCGGGGGGCGACCGAAGCGCAGTCACGGGCGGGACCAAGATCCTCTCGGACCAGATCAAAATCAAGATTACCTCCAATCCGGGTGAAACCTTTCTGGACCGGATGATCGCGCTGGTGGAAGGGGCCGAACGGCAGAAGACTCCCAACGAGATCGCGCTGAACATTTTGATCGCCGGCATGACGCTCGTCTTTTTGTTTGCCGTGGTGACTCTCCAGCCCTTTGCAATTTATAGCATCGCCTCTGCCGGAGCCGGGACGGTGCCCTCCGTGGCGGTCCTAGTTTCCTTGCTGGTCTGCCTGATCCCAACCACCATCGGCGGGCTGCTTTCCGCCATCGGGATCGCAGGCATGGACCGCGTGATGCAGCACAACGTACTGGCCATGAGCGGCAAAGCGGTGGAGGCTTCCGGCGATATCGATACGCTGCTGCTTGACAAAACCGGCACCATCACCCTCGGCAACCGGCAGGCGGTGGAATTCCTTCCGGTCAAGGGAGTATCCGAAGGCGAACTGGCCGACGCCGCGCAATTATCGAGTCTGGCCGACGAAACACCGGAAGGGCGCTCCATCACCGTATTGGCGAAGCAGAAGTTCCAGTTGCGGGGCCGCGAAGTTGCCGAGCCGGAGGCGCATTTCATTCCCTTCTCTGCTTATACGCGTATGAGTGGGGTGAATCTGGATGGGCGCTGCTTGCGGAAAGGGGCGACGGACGCCATTTTGAACTTTGTTAAGGAACAGGGGGGAGAAGTACCGAGCGACTTCACGAGCATCTCGGACCGCGTCTCCCGCACCGGAGGTACGCCCCTGGCGGTGGCGGATGGGGCGCGGATGCTGGGAGTCGTGCACCTCAAAGACATCGTCAAAGGGGGGATGAAGAGCCGCCTCGCTCAACTCCGCGCCATGGGTATCCGCTCTGTGATGATCACCGGCGACAACCCGCTCACCGCCGCAGCCATTGCTGCCGAAGCGGGAGTGGATGATTTCCTTGCCCAAGCCACACCCGAAGACAAGCTCATGTATATCCGCAAGGAACAGGAGGGCGGGCGCATGGTGGCCATGACCGGCGACGGCACCAACGACGCTCCGGCGCTGGCCCAGGCCGACGTCGGCGTGGCCATGAATACCGGTACGATGGCCGCCAAAGAGGCCGGAAATATGGTGGACCTCGACAGCAACCCCACCAAGCTCATCGAGGTGGTCGCTATCGGCAAGCAGTTGTTGATCACCCGCGGCGCCTTGACAACTTTCTCCATCCTCAACGATGTGTCGAAATACTTCGCGATTATTCCCGCCATGTTTATGACCACCTACCCGGCGCTCGCCAAGCTCAACATCATGCGACTTCACAGTTCACAAAGCGCCGTGTTGGCCGCCGTGATCTTCAACGCCTTGATCATTGTCGCTCTCGTGCCCCTGGCCCTGCGGGGAGTGAAATACAGACCGCAAAGCGCCGCCGCGATGTTGCGCCGTAACCTCTGGATCTACGGATTGGGCGGTTTCATCGCGCCCTTTCCCTTCATCTGGCTGATCGATCGGCTGCTCGGATTGCTGCACTTGGCCTAAGGAGTTCTAATGCGTAACCAGATCGCCCCAGCCTTTCGCTTGATGCTCGTTCTGACAGTGCTGACGGGGCTAATCTATCCGGGCGTTGTCACCACTCTTTGCCACATTTTCTTTCCCAGCCAGGCAAATGGAAGCATGTTGAAACAGGATGGGAAGGTAATTGGGTCGACGCTCATTGGCCAGAACTTCACCAAGCCGGAGTACTTCCATCTGCGTCCCTCGGCAGCAGGCAACGATGGATATGATCCGACTGCTTCGGGCGGCTCCAATTACGGCCCGACTAATCAAAAGCTCATTGACCGTGTGAAGGCCTCCGCGGAGCAATTCCGCAAGGAAAACCCTGACTACACAGGGCCAATCCCGGCTGATCTCGCGACCGCATCCGGCAGCGGGCTCGATCCCGACATCAGCCCAGCTTCGGCCGAGGCGCAGGCCGCAAGGGTCGCCAAAGCGCGAGGCCTCAGTCGCGAACAAGTGGAACAGCTTATTACTCGAAATACGAAAGGAGCGGACTTGGGTTTCCTGGGAGAGTCCCGGGTCAATGTCCTGAAGCTCAATCTCGAGTTGGACCGCCAGTTCCCCCACGAGTAATTTCCCGCCCAGACCTCTCCCCGGTCGTGTCTTTGGCTCGAGACCAGGGCGTCACAGCTTCCTGCCGCAGCTTATGGTTTGCGAAATCGCCGGTGGGCAAGATTGTTCGGCGCCGCAGGATTGTTGAGAAGCCAACAGGTTGCGCGCCTTGCCCAAGCACAGGCCATGGAAGCACCGATCAGGCAGGCAACTTATTGGGGAAAAACGCGCTCACCACCAGCACCAGCGTCAGGGCGATCATCACCACGCAGGTCACCCAGGCGATGTTGTTGAAGAGGCGGGAATTCTTGTACTTTCCCATCAAGTCATCGCGGTTCACGAGGCGCAGCATGAAAATCAGGACGAAGGGCAGGAGAATGCCGTTGGCCACCTGCGAAAACAGGATGATGGGGATTTGTTTGGCTTCGCTTAACAGCATGACGGCCAGCGCGCCCAGCACGATCAGCGTGGTGTAGAGCCAGTAGAAGGTCGGCGCTTCATGAAAGCGCTTGTTAATGCCCGCTTCCATACCCAGCCCTTCGCAGACGTAGTAAGCGGTCGCCAGGGGCAGAATACAAGCCGAGAAAAGGGAGGCATTGCAGAGCCCGAAAGCAAAAAGGGCGCTGGCGGCGTGCCCGGCGAGCGGCCGCAGGGCCAAGGCGGCGTCCCCGGCACCATTGATTTGCCGGTTGCCGCTAACGTAAATTGTCGCCGCACAGGCGACGATGATGAAAAAGGCCACCACGTCGGTGATGATGCAGCCCACAATCACATCCCAGCGGGAATAGATGTATTCCTTCACCTTGATGCCCTTCTCGACCACCGCCGCTTGAAGATAAAACTGCATCCAGGGTGTGATGGTCGTGCCGACTACCCCGATGAGCATGTAGAAGTACCCGGCGCTGAACTGAAAGGAGGGCTTCAGTGTGCTGATCACCGCATCCGGCCACTTGGGATGGGCAAGGAAGCAGGAGACGGGGTAGGCGACGTAAAAGACACAAGCCGCCAGGAAGACTTTCTCGACGAACCGGTAAGTGCCCTTTACGACCAGCGCCCAGACAAGGAGCGCGCCAAGAGGGACCGCAATGTAACGGGTCACGCCGAATGCGGACATACCTGAGGCCAGGCCCGCAAAGTCGGCGATAGTATTTCCGAGGTCGGCGCCAAGCAGCAGCATCATGAGAATGAAAGTGGTGCGGAAGCCGTACTCTTCGCGGATCAAATCCGCCAGACCTTTGCCGGTGACTACGCCCATCCGGGCCACCATCTCTTGAACCACAATCAGCGCCACGGTGATGGGGACCAACGTCCAGAGCAACGAATACCCGAACTTCGCCCCGGCAACGGAGTAGGTGTAAATCCCGCCCGCGTCGTTGTCCACGTTGGCGGTGATAATCCCGGGGCCGAGCACGGCCAGGAAGATCAGCAGGCGTGTGCGGAAGTGGCGAAGCCGTTCGCGATTCACGGGAATTATCCTCTGTAGCGGTGCTCTCTGAGCGCCGGGTATTTGAAGGCTCAGGACGGTGATCAAAGATCGCCGCTACGGCTCTTCAGCGGAATTGTTTCTTGTTGATGACGAGTTCCAGAATGTCGTCAGCCGCTACCACGCCAATCAAATGCCCGCCGTCATCCACGACGGGGAGTGAGATCAAATTGTATTTGTGAAACAGGTCAACCACAGAAGTGGCGGCAAGGTGAGAGGGGACGGAAATCAGCGGATCCGTGGCCAGCTCCTTGAGCGGCATGCTGGCCTCAGAAAGGAGTATACGGCCCACCGGAACCGCCCCGGCAAGGACGACATGGTCGTCCACGAGGTAAATCACGTGGATCGACTCGAGCAGCCCCTCGAAACTCCTCAAGGCCGCTATGGCCCCTTCCACTGCGGCGGATTCGTGCACCACCACGTATTCCGTGGTCATGAGCGCTCCGGCCGTGTTCTCCTCGAATCCCAGCAACTCGCGCACCTCGTTGGCTTCCTCCTTCTCCATATCCGCCAGGACTTCGGCCGAGGTTTCGGGCGACAACTCCTGCAAGACGTCGGCAGCCTCATCAGGCGGCATTTCCTCCACGATATCCGCCGCTTTTTCGGCCGAGATGCTTTCCAGCAAGTCTGCCTGCATGCGCGTGGGAATCTCGGAGAGCGCTTGGGCAGCCGTTTCTTCGTCGAGGCCCTCAATGACGGCTTTCTGATCATCGCGACTCAACTCCTCGAGGATGTCAGCGATGTCGGCAGGGTGGAGCTCAGCCACGCGGTCATAGGAGAGGCGGAGCTTGACCCGCCGTTGAGGGTCCGGCTCGATCAGGTTAACGAATTCCCACGGAATGGTCTTCGTGGGAAAGAGACTCGTGATCATGCGGACTGTATGCTTGGCCACGAAGCCCTGCAATAGCCTGCGGAGCGCCGCTGCCAGCCCCACATTGACCGCCACAATGCGCAGTTCGGTGTGATGATCGGTGGGCTGGATGTCGAAATCCACATCATTAACCCGCACCACCTTGCGGTTGTTCACATCAATGATCTGCTGATCGAGGATGTCCTTTTTCACGTGCAGCAGCCCCTCGTCGGGAGCATAGCAGCGCAATTCCTCGCGCGAAACGCTGGTTTGGCCGGCGCGCACCGAGAGGGATTGCATTTGTTCGTGAGTGATGCAGAGAAGGGCCTTCTTGGGGGTTTTGACCAGATAGGACGCCACCCGCAGCGAATTCTGGCTGGGATCCACACAGAGGTCCTCCAGCCGCCCCAGGTATTCTCCCTTCACGCCATAGACGGGGAGGTGGTCAAGTTCAGTGAAGTAGATCATGGTAATTTGAATAGTGAATTGTAAATAGTGAATTGTAAATAGTGAATTTTCACATTGGTTCCCGAGAAGCTGGAATCCCGCTTGGGATCGCCAAGCAACAGCCACAAGTCCTCGACTCCCTCACCCGGCCCGCGTCCCGATGAACTGCATCGGGGCGCGGGCCACCCTCTCCCCCAAGGGGGAGCGGGCGGGAATCTGGACGATCCTGTCTTTCGCTTTCCGCCCTCTGCTTTCTGGCGTCTGCTTTCTGCCCTCTGCTTTCAAAACTCTGTGTGCATCCGCAGGGCGAAGAGATTGACAGGCCCGCGGGCGTGGTTGTAGGCCGGGTTTTGGGCGAATTGGTAGTCCAGGGTCAACTGGAAGTGTTTCATGATCATCCAGTTGTAATAGGTTTCGCCGAGGCGCTCCGAGCGGTAGTCCAGTGCGCCGTCGCCGACGGTAATTCCCAGACCACCCGCCGCAAGAAACTGCCGATGCACGGCGCTGATGCCGTTGACGATCACGGCGAGGCCCAGCGTGTCCTCCGGACGGCGCCACCACGTCCCTTTCAGGCTAAGTCCCGCCGTGGCGGTACGATCCACGTCCGTAAATTCCCACGTCTGGTTTTTGCCATCGCTCCAACCCAGGCGCGCGAAGGCTCCGAGATTGGCGCGGATTTCCTGCTCCAGATTGATGCCAAAGCCGTACTTGAATCGGTACGCCGCTGTCAGCGCGATATCTTCGTGGAGGCTCGGATTATCGAGGGTCTCCTGATAGCTTCCCATGTGCGCCCGCGTGTCGTAGGCAAGCAGTCGTAAAGCCCCCGCATGTCCTCGCGGCGAATATCGCCTTTCGACCTCTGCCACCGCGGACCATGCCTTGGCGAGGTTCCAATCCATCCGCAACCCGTTCGCGACTTTCGATACCATGAAGATGCCCAGCCGCCCTGCCCATGCGCGGCTATTCAATTCCGCCGCCGCGCCATTCGTAAACCCCAGCGTGTTTGCCGGATAGTCCCAGGCATCATTGGCCATCAAGGCCCAATTCATGAACTGGGATCGGGAGTCGTTGGCGTAGGCATTGTTGTCGAAGATGTCCTTGGCGCTCAGGTGGCCTACAGTAATCGTCAGGTTCCGAACGTCCCTTGTACCGCGCAATTCGAACGGCCCATCATCGGCGGCTTCCTTTTCCCCGCCCAAGCCGATCGTCTCGCGAATAAATGCGCGGCAGAGGCAGGCATCCGGATAAGTCCTGCCTAGGCGAAATGCCTCGCCATTCGGAAAGCCCGCGACGCCGAGCGTGTTGCTCAGGCCGTATCCTTGCCAGATGATAACGTCCGCGAAAAACTCTCCCCCGCGCCACAAGCGTACCCCGCCCGTCACATCCACGGACACGGTGTCTTTGACCTCGGCGCCAGGCTTAAGGCTGTTCGGGCCGGTATATTCAGCGGGAAAAGAAGGGTGGCTTTGAGCACCAACCGTGGACTGCATGTGAATGTTCCAAGGCTGGCTTTCCGGCGGCGCTGGGTTGGTGGAGTTCTGGCCGGGGTTCGGCGGCGAACCGTCTTGTCCGCGCACGGAGGGAGGGGCCATGGCGACCAGAAGCAACATCGCGCCCAGCCCAGCAAGCCACCTCCAGCGCCACCCTGCGCGACCCCCGGTCACAAATGTGCACATTCCCGCCACGAGCTTATCCGTATCCCCGGAAATTGCCCTAAAAGCAAAACGCCCCCCGGAGCACAAACTCCGCAGGGGCGATCCTTGAAACCTGGGTTTTGCCAACCCGGTTCCTTAAACCTCCTGGTGAGAGCTTTGGCTCCACACAACGTAGTGTCCTGCATCTGCGACAGCCACTTTAAGCAAAGCCTTAGGCCGGCCATGCTTGCTCCACCCGTTGGCTCGTCTCCGAGTTCCCGGGCAGTGGCGTTTGTTTGTGTGGTAACCTCGCCTAACGAGGTTGAACCTTTTTCCCGCAGCGCCTGCCACAACCTGATGGGGCAGGGGGCCGCTCCTTCCCTTATAAAAGCGCGGCGTTTCCCGAGTCAAGAAAAAAGCACAACCCACAAGAAGCCGAAATTCGAAAATCGTAAGCCGCATGCTGGATCGCGAGTTCCGACCCTGCGTAGGGCAAGCCCTACCCCTACACCTGTAAGGGGAGGGGTTGCCGTCCCCGTTAGTTGATTTGTCGCATGACCCAACGGATGCCGTCCAGGAGCATCTCCTGATATCGCTGATCCTTCCACACGGCTTCTTCGTGGCCCAAGCTGTTGTAATACACGCGCCCCTTGCCGAACATCCGCGTCCAGGCCACCGGCCATCCGTAATACCTGGTCCGCACGCCCTCTTTCTGGGTGTTCACTGACTTCGGATCAAGCCGCAATAGAACGTGCGAGGTTTCAGCTTTGAAGTCGCTGATCTGATAAATCTCATCATTAATCTGGAAAGAATTTCCGAGAAAACTCACGAGATTGCTCTTAGGGTCCGCGACGTCAATCGTCACCATTTCATGCCAGGGATGGTTATTGAACCATCCCCCGATGATGTCGCCGTAAGTGCCCCAGGTATAGAAAGTGTCGGTGGCGCTATGAACGCCGACGAACCCATGCCCGGAGCGAATGAAATCCGCGAAGGCGCTCTTCTCCTCGTCCGTCATGGGCAATTCTCCGGTAGTATTGAACATGACCGCGTCATAATTCTTCAAATTCTCTTTGGTGAATGCGCCCACATCCTCCGTGGCCGTGGTGTCAAATGCCCCGGACTTCTCTCCTATCTCCTTCACAATTTGCTTGGATAACTCGACGCTTTGGTGGTGGAATCCCTTGGTCAGGGTCATGTAAAGCAGTTTGCCCTTTCTGGCAGCCCGAGAATAGCCCACCTGGGGAACAAAAGCCACCAGGACAAATGAGAGTAGCATCGAGAAAAGCAGCTTGTGTTTCAGCATTGTTACTCCTCGGTTAACGTTGATTTTTCCTTACGATGATAGCAGCAAAGAAGCCGTCCAGGGCATGCAAATCTGGCCGAGTGCGCAAATACCCTCGAGCATCGAACAGCGGACTGAGCAAAGGGTAGCCGGATTTGAGCTCTGCCGGCGAAACAACTTGGTATCCTGGAGAATCCTCAAGGGCCCTTTCGACGACGCCTTCATTTTCTTCCGGCTCCAGTGAACAGGTGGCATAAACCAGCCGCCCCGCCATGCCCAGAAAGCCGAGCGCACCCTTGAGCATCTTAGCCTGAGCCTCGGCCAAGCGTTTCAAGTCTGCCGGTCGAAGCCGCCACTTGATCTCCGGGTTGCGTGCCAGCGTTCCCGTGCCCGAGCAAGGCGCGTCCAGAAAAATTCGCTCGAACTGACAGCCAAAGGGGAGGGCTTGGGTCGCATCCAGTCGAATCGCCAGCCACTGGACACTTCTTGGAAGCCAAGGGGGAAGCAGCCTCGCCATCGTGCGCAGGCGCGAGGCGCTCAGGTCGCAGGTTACGAGAGTCCCGCTCCCAAGTGCCTGCGCCATCTGGCCAGCCTTGATGCCCGGGGCGGCGCACAAATCCAGGACTCGCTGGCCCGCTTCAGGTGCAAGGAGGTCGGGGACAAGCTGCGAGGCCTCATCCTGGATCACCACCCGGCCTTGCCTAAGAGCTTGGGAGGCCTGCACGTTCCCTGATTCAATCACCAAGGCCCGACCAGAGAACTTCCCTGGCCTGGTCTTTATCCCCTCTGCCGCCAACTCCTCGCGCAAGCGGCCAATGTCTTGTGCCGCGCCGACTACTCGAAGCACTGTGGGAGGGACTTGGGCACTTGCCCAGGCCAAGCGCAAGGCCACGTCATCCCCGGCTATGCTCGCCGGCCCAAAATTGCGCGCCCAACGCTCGAGCAACCAAGCGGGAACCGCGCGCCGCACACTCGCTCGCATCGCTGGTTCCAGGTCATCGAACCGCTCCGCCCTGATTGGCCCTTTGCCCTCGGGGCACTTGCGTAACACCGCGTTGACTAATCCCATCGCTGATCGCTTGTGCGCGGCTTTCGTCAGCTCCACGGCTTCGTTGACCACCGCTGCCTTCGGCACTCTTTGCAGGAATTGAATCTGGTAAACCCCCATGCGGAGTATCGTCGCCACCTCGGCGTCAAGGCTGTCCACGGCCCTATCCGAAAGCTCTGCAAGCCGGAAGTCCAGCTCTCCGCGCCAACGCAAGACCCCCATCACGAGTTCAGTCGCCAGTCGCCGGTCCGCCTCTTTGAGTGCTGACACTCCCTGGGCTTGAAGCAAGTCCACGGCAAATCCCCGGCCTGCTTCCACTCGCCGGAGAATGCGATAGGCAGTTGTTCGGGCGGGCGAAATCGGCAAGAAGGACCTCTTAACCACCTTTCTTTTCAACAACATTCCGGCTTTTAGCGGATAAGTTCCTGTGTTTTCATAGACATACTGGCTTCACCTTCGACGATTCCACACCGGCCCTTTGTTTTCATAGACATTCCCGCATCGTTCCTTCAAATTTAAATAATGCCTTTCGCTTAGCCCTCAGATGAAAGACTTTTTGTTTGCCGTAAGGCTTGCCCCTCTGCGGGCTCTTTGTCCCGCTTGTCGATTCTTCAGGCGTGGCTTGAGGGGGGGGCGGAGCATTGGCGCATTGGGTTCTCGGCGGCCGCGACTCGGGGTGCACGCTCAACGTAGGATACTAGCCTATGTTCTTGCGCTTGTCAAGACAGTTTTTCGCCTGGAGCGGGTCGCACCCCGTTCAGGAAATCCCGCGCTGGCAGACGTTTTCGGCCTTCAAGCTGAAGCTCATGGACTTCCAGGAGCGTGCCCTGGCCGCATACCACGCGCAGCGATCCGCGCTCGGGAACAAGCGTGCCCGGCTCCTGTCCCTGCCCAACCTTGCCGATGACGGGCGCGGCCGACCAGAGGTGAAGATTCTTAGACCGAAAACTTGTGTACGCTCCGGGCCATGGTCTTAGCCCACGCACGCGCCACCCGATTTCCTCTGCCCTGAGCGTCCAATCGATTCGGCCGTCTTCCTTTTTCAAAATTGGTGCGAAGCTTGCCTTCGCATGATCCTGCGGCTGGGGTTGAATCTCGGCCCGAATCAGCTTGGGCAGGGTTTCCGCCACCAAATCCGCCCCCACGCCGCTCAAACGCTCGGAGAGGGTCTCCGTGGTGTCCTCGTCTAGAATCGAGACTTCCCTTTTGAGGAGAATATCCCCGGTGTCGAGCCCTTCAGCGATCTTCATGGTGGTGACCCCGGTCACGGATTCTCCCCGGATAATCGCCCACTGGATGGGCGCCGCCCCACGATATTTGGGCAGAAGCGAAGCATGCAGGTTTACACATCCGTGCTGAGGGAGCGCGATCATCCATCCGGGGATAATATGGCCGTAAGCAACCACCACGATGAAATCGGGGCGGTATTTTGACAGAAACCGAACCGTTGATTCTTCCTTGAGCTTCAGCGGTTGGAAGATCTCCAGGCCTGCTTTCAAGGCCGCGCGCTTCACCGGCGACGGCTTCACCTCGTAGCCCCGGCCACTGGGTTCGTCGGGGTTCGTCACTACCAGTTCAATGTCATGTCTCTCCGCGATCAGCCTTTCGAGGGTGGGAACCGCGAATTGTGGAGTGCCGCAGAAAATGAGCTTCATGTAAATTAGTTATCAGTCGTCAGTTCTCAGTTCTCAGTAAAAGCAGACCCCCAAAAACGGGGGGCCGCGCTACTGGGTTCGACTGACGACTGAGAACTATTTCACCACTCTCCCGCTTTGACCATCTTCCGGATCTGGCGCTTGATCGAGTCCCGCTTCAGCCGGCTCAGATGAGAGATGAAGAGCTTCCCTACCAAGTGGTCGGTTTCGTGGCAAAAGGCCCGCGCCAGCAAGCCCTCGCCGGAAAGAGTGAACTCCCTGCCGCTGAGATTGTGAGCGCGGACCGTGGCGCGCAACGGACGCAGCGTTTTGGCGCGGAAATCCGGAAGGCTCAGGCAGCCTTCTTCTTCCGCCTGGTCGCCCTCGGTAGCAATAACCTCCGGGTTCGCGAGCACCAGTCTTGCGCTTGGATCCTTGCCACAGGAAGCGTCAATCACACAGAGTTTCAAAGAGAGGCCAATCTGTGGCGCGGCAAGTCCTACGCCGTTGGCGGCATACATGGTCTCGAACATGTCAGCCACGAGCTTTTCCAGACTTCCGTCGAATTGTGTCACCGGCGCCGCAGGCGTCTCCAAAACTTGCTGACCGTACTTTATAATTGGATAAATCATTGGCGAAAGTCTATTGTGAGTGTAGCGCCAACCTTTAGCAGGATGCCTAAAAACCCTCAGGATTGTCATCCTGAGGAGTCCGTCAGCCGACGGACGAGGAAGGATCTGTGCAGTTGCTTGATTTTACAACTGCCGAGATTCTTCGCTTCGCCCTGGACCGTCCGGTCCAGGGCTTCGCTCAGAACGACACGACCCAAGCGTTTTTAAGCATTCGACTAAGTCGGCGCCTTTAGGTTGGCGGACGCCCCGACAAGTCGAGGCGCTACATCCAGCCACTGGTTTCAGAATTCTTTCACTTGCTCCATATAAGCTAGAAAATTCCGCCTCGTCTCGCCCATCGAGTCACCCCCGAATTTCTCCAGGAACGACCTGCTTAAGGTAAGGGCGACCATTGCTTCTCCAACCACACCGGCAGCGGGCACCACGCACACATCAGACCGCTCATAGGCCGCTTTCACTGTCTCCTTGGTCTCGAAGTCGACCGACTCGAGGGGGCGACGCAGTGTCGAAATGGGTTTCAGATAGCCCCGTACGACGATGTCTTCCCCGTTCGAGATTCCGCCTTCCAGCCCTCCTGCCCGGTTCGATGGGCGGGTGAATCGGGATTTCTCCCGGTCGTATCCGATTTCGTCGTGGACGCGCGACCCAGGAGAGGCCGCAGCTTTGATTCCGCCCCCGATTTCCACCGCCTTGACCGCTTGAATGGACATCACCGCCTGCGCCAATTGCCCATCCAGACGTTCCTCCCACTGCGCGCATGAGCCGAGTCCGGGCGGCACGCCATGGGCAATGACTTCGAAAGCCCCTCCCACGGTATCCCGCGCTTCCAGAGCTTTGTCCACTTCTTCCTTCATGCGCGCTTCCACTGCCGGGTCTACACATCCCAGCAGAACGTCCTCAGCCGCGCGCAGCGCCAGTACCTTTTGAAACGAAACCGGCTGATCCTCGAGGGCCACGTTTCCCACGGCCACCACGTGGCTGGCAACTTCGATGCCGAACTCTTTCAGGAAGAGCTTTGCCACAGCGCCGGCGGCCACTCGCGCCGCAGTCTCGCGCGCGCTCGCTCTCTCGAGCACGTAACGCGCCTCCGGAAAGTTGTATTTAAGACATCCCGCCAAGTCGGCATGGCCCGGACGCGGACGGGTGAGAGCCTTATGTTTGGCTCGGGTCTCGGGACGGTCCTCGACCGCCAGGGCATCTTTCCAGTTCTCCCAGTCGTGATTTGAGATCAGCAGAGTGATGGGCGAGCCGATGGTCCGGCCGTGCCGAACGCCGGAGAGAAACTGGGCGGTGTCCGATTCGATCTTCATCCGCCCACCGCGCCCGTATCCTCCTTGCCGGCGCTTGAGCTCGGTGTTTACGTACTCGAAATCCACGCACAAGCCCGCAGGCATTCCGGAAAGGATTGCCACCAGGGCTTGCCCGTGCGATTCGCCAGCGGTTTGAAAACGTAACATCACCTCGCACGCACCTTCCGTTAGAAACCGTCTCCACTTTGTTAATATTAGCGGAATTGGGCACGCCGGTCAAAAGTTGGGTAGTGGGTCAGTTTGAACTTCATTTCATAAGTCTGTGAAATTCCCAATAGAAACCAGCAGCAAAAACAATTAACGCGATGAGCCAAACCGTTGGCGATGATTTAGCGATAGAAACAGGGTCAAATCCAATCGTTGTGCCTGCCGGGGGGCGTACTATGAGTGTCAAGAGGAGAATCCCCATGACGGGCAAGACCACGGAGGCAATGACCAATGCCGCGATGCCAGCTATTACGCATTTTAAGTAGAGCATGCGGTCCTCATAGCCTCGCAACCGCTTCGCTGTCCAATACTGCTACCATCCTAAACGCTCCAAACGCCGATTTGCAATCCCGCTTCCATTGCGGCCGTTACACGTGACGTCTGATGCACCCTAAAATCCAAACTGACCCACTACCAAAAGTTGGGCAGTGGCGTGATGTGCGAGAGACGGCACCCCAAACCGCAGTCATTCCCGCGAAAGCGGGAATCCAGTCGTCAAGCCTTCGGAATAGCACCGGCAAAGGCATGGATTCCCGCTTTCGCGGGAATGACTGGGGTTCTGTAAGGGGCCCCATTCCTAACGACACCACTACCAAAAATCGTGGTAACTGATTAGGCTAGGACCCTCACTATTTGCCTACCGGAAGACCCTCCGCCGAACTATAATATGGCGATCATAGGAATCTGCCTTGCGCTATCTTCTCCTCAGCGACGTACACTCGAACCTGGAAGCGCTCGAGGCGTGCCTCCATCTGGCGAAGGGAAAGTATGAGCAGGTCTTGTGCCTGGGCGATCTGGTCGGCTACGGTCCCGACCCCAATGCCGTCATCGAAAAGATAAGGTCCCGGGCCTCAATCATTATTCGCGGCAATCATGACAAGGCATGTTCGGGCCACCTAGTGGCCGCGGATTTTAATCCCCTGGCGCGCCTGGCCGCGGAGTGGACTAGGAATAAGCTCACGCCTGAGCATTTTGGTTTCCTGCACTCTCTTCCCGCCGGTCCGGTACAATTGGACGGATTTCAAATCGTTCACGGCTCTCCCCTCGATGAAGATGAGTACATCCTGGGCCCCGGCCAGGCGTTCCCGCTGCTCCGGAGTCCAGAAAATCAGGCTGTTTGCTTTGGCCACACGCACCACCAGGGCGGTTTCATGATTTCCCCCCAGGGACGCTTCCAAACTATCCACCTGCCGTTGAAGGAAGATGGCCTGAGTCTCACTCTTCGGCTGGAGAACCAGGGTCGCTATCTGCTCAACCCCGGATCAGTCGGGCAACCCCGGGACGGCGATTGGCGCGCCGCCTTCGCCGTCTTTGATAGCGAGGAGCGCGCGGTCGAGTACATGCGCGTTTCCTATAACCTGCCCAGAACGCAACAGAAAATGCGGAAGGCAGGCTTGCCGCAATTGCTCATCCAGCGGCTCGAACACGGCCGCTGAACCAACTTCTCACCACCAAGGCACAAAGACACCAGGCGAACATAAGGAATTCAACTTGCTGTCCCTTGGTGTCTTGGTGGTTAAGGTCAGCGCTACGCTCTTCAGAATCGCACGTAGACAGGGGTCATGGTGGGAGCCGCCTGGTTCCAGTCCACCGGCATGTGCTCGAAGGTAACGCGGAAGGCCCTGCTTTCACCCGGCTTCAGGGGCGGAGTCCGCCGGGTCACGGGATGCACTCTTTCGCGTAGGACGACCTGCTTGAGTGTGTCCACAAACGTCAGATCCACGTCCAGCCTCAGCACGGTTCGCATTCCCTTGTTCTCCACCCGCGCGTCCAAGTAAGTCACGCTCGCGCCAAGAAAATTCTCGGCGGCGCTCATGTGCACATCCGTGAATTCGAGCTTTGGAAAGTAGGCCCGCTGTTCTTCAGTCGGTATCGTGCTGGCGTCGCCGGCGAGTCGGGCCCTGCCGTGTGAATGCCAGAAGAACACTACCACCGCAGTAAACACCAACATTACCACCGCAACGATCAGGATAATATAAAGTGTCGAAATACCTTTATTTTTGAGTTGCATGGTCGAATTGCCGTCGAGGAGTCGAGAAGTGCAAGAGTCGAAGAGTTGAAAAGTTGAAGAGTTGAACTTGTCGCCCTTCGACTTAAATATCAGAGCGAGATTCCTCTCCGTCAGCTGACGGATCGGAATGACAAGACTATAAGAGGCTTCTTTAATCTCCCATCAGAGGCCGAGAAGTTCGGCCCCTCAGCTTCTCGACTCCTTGAGTCTCGACTTCTCGACTAGTTCGACTCCTCGACTTCTCGACTGCTTTCCTCACGTCCCGGCCACCGTCAGGCCGGAAATCAACAAAGTCGGCGAGGCAAGGGCGCTGCGGAACTCGAGGTCGGCGCCCACCATTTCGATGTGGTTGAGCATCTCAGCGAGGTTGCCGGCAATGGTGACCTCTTCGACGGGATAAGCAAGCTCCCCATTCTCGATCCACATCCCGGCGGCCCCTCGCGAATAATCCCCGGTCACTGTATTTACCCCGAACCCAATCAGCTCCGTTACATAAAATCCATTCTTCACGGAGCGCAGTATTTCTTCCGGGGAATAAGGACCGGCAGGCATGTAAAAATTCTTCGGCCCCACGCCGGGCGGGCCCGCGATCCCGCGCGAGGCATTCCCGGTGGTCTGCAAACCCAGTTTCCGAGCCGTGTAACAATTCAGCAGATAATTCTGAAGGACGCCCTTTCCTATAACCGGGGTGATAGAAGAAGGTATCCCCTCTCCGTCAAAAGGGCGCGAGCCGAAGCCGCCCGCGCGCAGCCCGTCATCCAGGATGGTAAGGTTTTCGTTGGCGATTTTCTGATGCAGCTTACCGGTCAGGAATGACGCGCTGCGATATATCGCATCCCCACGCACCGCGTCGAAAACGTGCCCCAGCAAGGAGCGGGCGGTCTCCGGATCAAAGACCACCGGCGCCTGGCAGGTTGAGACCTTGCGCGCCCCGAGCTTACGCAGGACACGCTGCGCAGCTTTCTGCCCCACTGCCTCAGGGGCCTCGAGCGCCGCCGCGCGCCGCGCCACTGAATACCAGTAGTCCCGCTGCATGCCGCCGTCCTGGTGGGCAATCGGCGACACGGACAGGGCACAATAAGATGACCGGTAACTTCCTGCGAAACCCAGCGAGTTAGCATAGGCTGACGTCCCCACGCTCGCTTCGAACCAGGCGCCCTCGGAGTTTTGAATCCTCGGGTCGGCCCCCAGCGCCGCCTCCTCGGCGCGTCGCGCCAATTGGATGCGGTCCTCCGTAGATAGCGATTCAACATCGCTCGAGAAAAGATCCAGGTCGCCCGCATAGCATCCCAATTGGCCTGGGTCGGGAAGACCGCTGGCCGGGTCTTCGGAAGTTGCTCTCGCCATGGCGATGGTCCGTTGCACAAGCCGCCCCAGCGACTGCTCCGAGAAATCACTGGAGAAAGAACTGGCGCTTCGGGCTCCAAGAAAGACGCGCAATCCCAAGCCCTTCGAGGCCGCCTCCTTCAAGCTCTCAATCTTCCCCGACCTCAAGGTAGTCGAGAAATCCTCCGCTTCGCGCACGACTACGTCGGCAGCGGTAGCGCCCGCGCCTTCTGCGCGGTCCACCAGGTCACGAGCGATTTGTTCGAGGTTATTCATAATGGAGTAATGAGCGGAATTATGAGTAGTGAACAGTAAAGGGCGGGTGCACTTGGCGCCCCTGTTGGCATCTGCCATTCTGAGCCCGCCGCTTTGTGCGGGCGAAAAATCTCTCTAGTTGTGCTTTCCGGCCCATACGCTAGCTACGAACTGCCGAGATCCTTCGCTCCGCTCAGGATGACAAAGTCTGTCAATTTTTTCACACCTTGAGAGGCCCGTTCTCCTGTTCGACCTTCGCCGCCCCGACTCTCGACTCCCCGACTATTGAAATGATTGCAGCCGCCCGACCGAGGTGCCGCCCACCGTCAGCCGGCTTACCTTGATGGTGGGAATACCGACTCCCACGGGAACGCTCTGGCCGTCTTTCCCGCATGTCCCGATGCCAGGATCGAGCTTCAGATCATTGCCGACGGCGGTCACACGCGTGAGGACCGTCGGCCCGTCACCAATCAAAGTGGCGCCCTTCACCGGCGCGGCAACCTTGCCGTCCTCAATCAAATACGCTTCCGAAGCGGAAAAGACGAACTTGCCATTGGTAATGTCAACCTGCCCGCCACCAAAAGACACCGCATAAAGACCGCGCTTTACCGACCGGAGGATTTCCTCCGGATCATCGTTTCCGGCCAGCATGTAGGTGTTGGTCATACGCGGCATGGGAATGTGCTCGTAGCTTTCGCGTCTGCCGTTGCCCGTCCTGGTGGTTTTCAGAATGCCGGCGCTCAGCTTATCCTCGAGGTAGCCACGCAGAATTCCATTTTCAATCAGCACGGTCTTCTGGGTCGGCTCACCCTCATCGTCCACATTCAGGGAGCCGCGCCGGCCGGGAATGGTCCCGTCATCAACTACGGTGCAAAGCTCGGAGGCCACACGCTGTCCGAGGCGGCCGCTAAAGGCGGAAATCCCTTTGCGGTTGAAGTCCGCCTCGAGCCCGTGCCCCACCGCCTCGTGCAGCAGGATGCCCGGCCAGCCCGGTCCTAGCACAACTTCCATTTCACCGGCGGGAGCCTCGCGGGCCTCGAGCTGAACGACGGCCTGCCGCGCCGCCTCCCCGGCAAAATACTCCGGAGTGCGCTCACCCTGGAAAAATTCCAGACCCACCCGGCCTCCGCCGCCGCTCGTCCCTGACTGCAACTTGCTTCCGTCTTTAGCGATGGTAAAGACTCCCAACCTCACTAAGGGTTGGAAATCGGTCACCACGCGGCCATCCGAACCGGCAATCAGCACGTGGCGAATCTGGTCGCCAAAGGTGACGCGAACCTCTTTGATGCGCGGGTCGTAGGCGCGCGCCGCGTGGTCCGCCCTCAACACCAGCTCCAGCTTTTCAGCCAGCTCGCGCTCCGTGGCCGGCGACGCCACCGGATAGAAGTTGTGGGCGTTCTCAACCCTGCTCAGCCCAACGCTCGAAACGCGCGCGGGGCCACTGGCAATTCGCGCCGCAATCTTCGCCGCCTTGAGAATTCTCTCCGGCGCAAGGTCATCCGTGTAACCGTAGCCCGTCTGCTCGCCCGCCAGCGCGCGGATGCCGCAGCCCATAGAAATGCCTTCCATAGCCGTCTTGACCAGTGATTCGTCCAAAAGGATTGAGGAGGTGGTGGTGTGCTCAAAATAGAGGTCGGCGTACTCGCCCCCCTCGGAAAGGGCCGCCGCCAGATATCGTGAGAGGTCGGCTTCCGTCAGCCCGTAGTGGTCGAGAAAAAAGCGTTCAGGATTCGCCATGCTTTGCCGTCGTAGCGCCCTCGCCCCAACAGCAACTCGACCCCCTAGCTGAGGCAGGGACCGGACAGTAAGGTGAGCGAGGGAGCGACCAAAACTTCAACCTAGCATACGACTCCAGACGTGTCAATTTTTGCAGCAGGCCTATTTTTGCAGCGCGCGCTACTTCGCCTAACCCTTGCCCGGCGCGACAACCCTCCTTCGAGTTTCTGCGTCAAATAATCGAATAAGGGACTGAAGCAAGCGTGGGGCGGGATCGGCATGATCCCGGTCACCATGCAGCAGAACTCAGACTGGAGGTATGAAATGCGCTTAAGACTTTTTTCAATTTCGGCAGCCGTGATTGCTCTAGCCTGGTCTGTTCAATACGCCCGCGCGGGCGTCGTCCGGTTCGCCGGGGAACAGGTTGGAAAAGGCTCGGTTGCCGTAGCTCAGGTAACAGCAGATGCTGCCGGGACTGCCGCAGGAGGCGTCGCCGACGCCGGCAAAGCGACAGGTCCTGTGCTGAAGGACGGCGCGGTCGCTCTCGGGAAAGGCGCGGTCTCGGCGCCGGTTGTGGCGGTCCGCGGGACAAAAGCGGCTGCAAGCAAAATCTGGAAGGCCGTTTGGTAGTCAGTGGTCAGTTGTCAGTCGTCCGTTGTCCGTTGAAAGAAAAGGGAGGCGGGCAGGAGTAATTCTGAATTATGAAGTGCCTTCCCGCCTCTCCAACTGCCTACTCCCTGCCGCCTACTGCGTACTGCCTACTGCCTACTGCCTTCTGCCTACTGCGCTTCCGTGGCCCGACCTGGCCAAGGTCAAACGTTCGAAAACCAACCTTCGCCGCCGGGGAATCCGGCTGTAGCCGAAAATCGCCGTGCTCCGGGTCAACGAACAGAGGGTTCGCGATGAGCGAATGAGTATCCTGGCCGCGCTTTTGCCACTCTTCGAACGACCAGTTCCCGAACCGAATCGGCTTCCCATCAAGACAAAAATAGATGTTGTCTTCAAACCGGTATTGATCGTCCTCCCATTTGCCTTCCAGCAGTGGCCCTGCTCTCCAAAAGACGATGTTGTGTTCGAAGGTGAAGCTGCGGTGAGCCTCCGGGCGCGTGCGACGGATTTGAGCGGTCAGGCCGAAGGCGAAGATGTTATTTCGAACCATGTTTTCGCGGCCATAATGCTGGTGGAAGCCGCCATCCTGGGCGCGGTAGACGAGGTTGTTTTCGATCAGGATGTTGCTGCTGCCCTCGTCCGTGTATAAGCCCCAGCCGCCGTAGCCGTGCTCGGTGCGCGTGACATCGTGGCAGATGTTGTTGCGCTCGACCGTGCCCGGCTGCACACCCAGGGTATAAATGCATCCCATGTCGCTCAGCATCCCTCTGCCAATGTCATGAATTTGATTGAACTCGATGAGGTTGTCGCGGGCCGCCGTGGGACCATAGCCCCACGTCCAACCCGCCGAAATGCCGGTGTAAAAGGTGTGGTCAATTTCATTGTGGGAAATCGTGTTGCGGCTGCTTTGGCCAATCCAGATTCCCACCGCAGCGGGATAAACAATCCCAATATCGTGAATGTGGTTGTCTGAGATTTCGTTGCCCTCGGTCGCTTGCGCATCGCTGTCGGGGTTTTTGGGATCGCCAATTTTCACCCCGCCGGCGCCGAGGTCCGTCATCTCGTTGCCGGCGATCCGAACCTTCCGGGACCCCCGGTGTATCTCGAGAGCGTACTGGCCGAGGTGGGTAAACAGGCACTGTTCGATGGAGCAATCCGCGGCCCCTACCATCTCGACCGCCGCCGGAATGTCATACGCCGCCTGCATATCAAGATAGCCAACAATCGGAATGGACCAGTCCGTATGAGAAAAGATAAGGTTGCATAAGGTAATATTATGCACAAGTTGATGAGCTTCCGGGTTGCCCTCGAAGCGCACCAATTGCGGAATATGGGAGACGATCGCTTCGCTCCGCTTGAGGTCTTGGCCTGGCAAGGGAATGTATAGCAGGTTTCCCATCTGGCGATCCAGATACCACTCGCCCGGCTGGTCGAGGGCGTCAACAGCATTCTCCACCCAGTAGCGGGCATTCTTCTCGCCTCCCCAGGGAGTGCGCTTGGTGGAAAGCGTTGCTACCTGCGTGGCAGCCTCAACTGATTTGATGTACAGGCGAAAGTCCTCCCAGTTAGAAAGCAGGACGACTTCAACATCCCCACTCTGCCCCCATGCCGGTTGAATGTCACCTTCGTGAAACTTTAAGCGGGCAGGATCATCTTCACTTAGCTGGCCATCCACAGTAAAGAAACCCGCGTTTGGCGCGCGCGCCCGTTGCCGGCGCCCTCCGTTGACAAACAGTTGGTGGAAGGACAACTTTTGCGCCTTCACTTCAGGCAACTCTGCCTTCCACTTCATGGCGGCGCCGCGTTGGTCGCTGGCGCGCCCCCGCGAGGCCCCACCTGCGCCCGTCGTGCCCGCTGCCGGCGCCCAGTCCCGGATTTGCCGCCCCCCACTCAACACAGCAGCCTCCCCAGGGAAGGCTGCATATATGACCGGACTCGAAGGCGTTCCTGAATCCTGCGGACTGAACACTACAGGTTCGGTGAGGGAATAGAAGCCGCCGTGAACGTAGACGAGAATAGGCCGATCCAGAGGCCCTTTCGCTCGTAGTCTGCGGATTGCATCTCGAGCCCCCGCGATGGTCCGGAAGGGACCATCTGAGCGTCGCGCGTTTGGGAACGTCAACCGTCCCGACCACGTGTCGTTTCCTTCTGTTGAAACATAGTAAACGACCGCGTTCTGTGGGGTTGGGTTAAAGGAAGCCGGATATGCCATGATTGCAGAAATCATGAGGGTGGCCACAACAAAACCTGCTCTTGCGCTGGGTTTCATACTCTGTTGGATTCTCCTCGCTCCGCCGAAAATCACTCGAGTCCGGTCATTCCCGTGAAAGCGGGAATCCAGCTCTATGTGGGCCGCTCTGGACCCCCGCTTACGCGGGGGGGACGGAGAGGGCGCTTTTCATCTCCTCGGCTGGGCCGCAGACCCATGAATACCTCGTACGATGATTGTCAGGAATTCATCCGTGCCATCCTGGCTGAATTCTGATCGCGTTTGGAGGAGTATTCTATCTCATCGCGATGCGGGCCCGCATTCATTATTAAACGCCTGTCATTATACTCGAGGACTTCACTTGACCTCTCCATGGCCGGTCGTTAGAATGAAACGCTTGACTGATTCGCAAAAAAGTGAAGAGAGGGGTTTATGCTTGACGGACCTATCCCGGTGGGGCTTACTTTCGATGATGTTGTGCTCCTACCCGCCCAATCATCCGTTTTACCCACCGAAGTCGATACCCAGACCAGGCTGACACGCAATATTGCTTTGAATCTGCCTGTCGTGAGCGCGGCGATGGATACGGTGACGGAATCGCGTCTCGCCATTGCGCTAGCTCAGCAAGGCGGCCTCGGCATTGTCCACCGCAGCATGTCGATTGCAGCACAAGCGCTGGAAGTCGACAAAGTGAAGCGCTCAGAGAGCGGCATGATTGTTGATCCGGTCACCGTGACTCCGGAGAGCAAGATTTACGAGGCTCAGGAAATCATGAAGAAGTACAAGATCTCCGGTGTTCCGGTGACGCGTGATGGCAAACTGATAGGGATCCTCACCAACCGCGATCTGCGATTTGAAACCCGCTTCGACCTGCCGGTCGAACAAGTGATGACTAAAGAAAATCTGATCACCGTCTCAGAGGGCACTACGCTCGAAGAGGCGGAGACGATTCTCCATAAGCATCGCGTAGAAAAACTTCTGGTTGTGGATGAAAAATTCAACCTGAAAGGTCTGATCACCGTAAAGGACATCCAGAAACGGTTGAAATATCCGAATGCCTGCAAAGATTCCCAGGGTCGCCTGAAAGTGGGGGCAGGGTTGGGCGCCACAGGAGACTACCTGGAGCGGGCGGCAGAATTGGTTAAAGCTAAGGTTGATGTTCTGGTCGTGGACACCGCGCATGGTCATTCGTCTCGAGTGATGGAGGCGGTGCGGCAAATTAAACGCAAGTTTCCTGACGTTGACCTCATCGCCGGCAATGTCGCAACCTACCAAGGAGCCGACGACTTGATCCAGTTGGGGGTGGATGGACTGAAGGTGGGCATCGGCCCCGGATCCATTTGCACCACCCGGGTGGTGACAGGAGCAGGAGTGCCCCAGATAACTGCGATCGCGGAATGCGCTCGCGCCGCGCGCCAAGCCGGTATACCCATCACCGCGGATGGAGGCATCAAATATTCCGGCGACGTCACCAAGGCCATCGCCGCCGGGGCCAGTTGCGTCATGATCGGCAGCCTCTTCGCGGGAACTGAGGAGAGCCCGGGAGAATCCATCCTTTACCAGGGGCGCAGCTTCAAGTCGTACCGGGGGATGGGATCCATCGCTGCCATGGCCGCCGGCTCCGGAGACCGGTATGCGCAGGAAGCGACCGTCGCCCGTGGCCAGGTAACCAAACTGGTGCCGGAAGGTATCGAAGGACGTGTGCCTTACAAAGGGCTCTTGGCGGATCTGGTGGATCAGCTTGTGGGAGGGCTCCGCTCCGGCATGGGCTACTGCGGATGCGCTTCCATTGAAGAACTGCAGCGCAAGGGGCGTTTCATACGAATCACTGCCGCCGGCTTGAGAGAGAGTCACGTTCACGATGTCATCATCACCAAGGAAGCACCCAACTACTGGCTTGACTGACCCTCAACCGCACATTCGTCCTATCTATTTTCAGCCCCGCGTGGTTCTGGTTTGGGCTGTCACCGCTGCTTGGGCGGCCAGCATCTCAGTGTTCTCCACTGGGGCCTACAGTGGGTCCGTTACAGGCTGGCTTCTGGCGCAAATTCTCCTCTCATTGCACATTCACCTCGCCCCCCATACTTTTGCGACCATTCATTTTTTGATTCGGAAGCTCGCGCATTGCAGCGAATACGCAATTTTCGGGCTGCTCCTCTATCACTCCTTCAAGCCCCGCCATCCTAAAGACTGGAACGCTCGCAGCGCCTTCGGCGCTCTAGTCGTCGCCGGATTGTTCTCCTTGGTGGATGAATACCACCAGAGTTTCGTTCCCGGCAGGACCGCCTCTCTGGTAGATTGTGGCATAGACACCGCTGGAGCGCTCTTGGGGATGGTCGTTTTTTACGCGGGCACGCGCCCTCACGCCAGTAAAAGCAATAGAGCGGCGGTGAATGAGAGCAAGGAAGAAATCAAGAAGGGGGCGGCGGGAGAATAGTGGCGCCACAACCACCCTGCCAATAGGCTCGCGGGAAGAGCCGCCACGCCCACCAGCCAGTTGAAGGCCCCAAAAACAGACCCACGCGATGAGCTGGGAACGAGGTCCGAAATCCAGGCGCGAAGGACGCCTTCTGTCATTGCGTAGTACATTCCATAGGCGGCAAACAGCAACCACACAAACTGCGGTCCCCGCACCAACGAGAATCCCAGATAAACCGCCGCGTAAGCAAAATAGCCAAGGACCACAAGCAAGGGCCGCGAGATTCAGTCCGAGAGTTTGCCCGCCGGCCAGCTCAGCAATGTATACACCAGATTAAAGAGCAGCCCCAACCCAGGCGCCAGGACGGCATGAACACCCAGGTTTTGCGCGCGAAGTATCAGAAACAGGTCTGAGGAGTTGCCTAGCGAGAACAAGCCGACAGCAACCAACATGACGACAAGGCTCGTGTTCCAGGTCACAGCGCCAGCCAGGCCGGCGGAGGAAGCGCCGTGTTTCGCGGCTTCAGCAGGTCGAACCTCGGAGACTCCCAGCCACACGAGCAGGATGCAGACCGCTCCCGGAATCGCGGCGAGCCAAAAAACCCTGCGCACGTCACCGGAAAAGAAGGGCAGCAAAGCAAGCGCGCTCAGCGGCCCCAGCACTGCTCCGGCTGTATCCATGGCCTGGCGTAAGCCAAATGCCGCACCACGGTGTGCGGAGGAGACCGAATCCGCGAGCAAGGCATCGCGAGGCGCGCCGCGAAAGCCTTTGGCTGCCCGGTCGGCGAAACGGATCCAAAATACTTGACCCCAGGAGCTGGCCACCGCCAGACATGGCTTGACGATATTGGCCACCGTGTACCCAGCGCCCACCAGCGGCCTGCGCCTGCGCAGACGGTCGGAAAGCCAACCCGAAAGAAGCCGCCCAAAACTGGAGACCGTCTCGGCCGCACCTTCGATCAACCCGAAAGCCATCGGGCCTGCGCCCAGGGCGCCCACCAGAAACTGGGGCAAAAGCCAGTAGCTCATTTCCGAGGCTGTGTCATTGAAGAAGGACACCCAAGAAAGCGCCCAGACGTTGCGGGGCAACCGGTCAGCACTCCCCACGCTGTCTTTACGTTTAGCGGTGAGCACGGGCATTGTTTGGGTCCCCAAAAGAGAAAATCCCGATCCGGTGTTGATTGCCCCGGCTTGGGATTCTCGAGGGCCGCGGGTGGCGTATACATTGATGTGTATGTATGCGCCACCAGGGTCCCGGCGCCTCCCCCGGAAATAGCGGACCCCTCACGCTACGGAGTCTGTCATTCCGCATAGAAGAACGGTGCAAGTTCTGCGTTGGGGACAAAGCGCGAAGCTTGGCGAAGAATGGCTCGGCAGGTTCCCGTGTCGAGCTTAGGGTGGTTGGGGACGGTCAGAGTCTCGTTTTCGCCACGAGGCCCCGTGCGGCGCAGCTTGATGTGACTTCCTCGTTGTGACACAGCCTCAAAGCCAAACTTACGCAAGATGGCAACGACGTCCTGGCCGGAGAGCCGTTTAAGCCGTGGTAGGTTGCGTCTCCAACTCGAAAGTGACGAGTATACCGGGTGAGGCCGCCAGTCCCAGTTGGGCCAGGTCTTCTCCCTCCAAGTGCAGTTCCACGGCCTCGCGCAGATTGTTCGCGACTTCATCGAGGGTTCGACCCTGGGTCACAACCGGAATTTCGAAGCACTCCGCAACGTAACCAGATTGTTCGCCAGGACGAATAACGGCCTTGATGGTGCGCTGCAACGTCATTAGTTTCTCGACCCGAACAAATGCCGCGGATGTCAAAACCGCCCTGCGGCCTAAAGCCTCCGGGCGGCGGGCCGGAGGTCCGCGCTACCGGGGTGTTACTTCTTCTCTTCCTCTTCGGGTGGTGGTGCTTGCTGCTCGGCCTTAGCTTTTTCTGCCGCCTTCTCCTTGGCTTCCGCCTTCTTGGCGCGCTTTTCAGCCAGTTTCTGGAGGACCTCGGAACCCACCAGTTCCAGCACGGCCAAGTCAGCTCCGTCGCCTTTTCGCCAGCCGGTCCGCACAATTCGCGTATAGCCACCCTTGCGCTCCGCGTAACGCCGGGCAAAATCGCCGAAGAGCAGCTTGAGTGCAGCAGGGTCCAGCAGGTAGCTCGCTGCCAGCCGCCGGGCATGCAGATCACCCTGTTTCCCTAAACTGATCATGCGCTCGACAACGGGCCGGGCCGCCTTGGCCTTGGCCACCGTGGTCTGAATCCGCTCTGTGAGAATCAACGAGGTGACCAGATTACGCAGCAGCGCACGACGGTGCTCGGTGTTCCGACTCAGTTTTCTACCGTAATTACGATGTCGCATCTTCCCAATCCTGCCCCTTGATTTGCTGTGGAGGCTGCTGAGCAGGCAGCATGAGGGGATTACCCTTCTCGTCAGTCTTCATGCCAAGGCTAAGGCCCATGGCGCTGAGGATCTCCTTGATCTCATTCAAGGATTTTCGCCCGAAGTTTTTCGTCTTCAGCATCTCTTGCTCGGTTTTCTGCACCAATTCCCGGATAGTCGTGATGTTCGCATTCTTGAGGCAGTTGTAAGACCGGACGGAAAGCTCCAACTCCTCGACCGAGCGATCCAGGTTCTCGTTGTAGACCGCGACCGGCCTCTCTGGGGGCGCCTGTTCCAGCTCTACCTCTTCTTCAATGTTAATGAAGATAGCGGTGTGGTCTTTGAGAAGCTTGGCAGCCAATCCAATGGCGTCCTGCGGCGTAACCGCACCGTTGCTCCAGACATCCAAGGTTAGCTTATCGTAGTCGGTCATCTGCCCCAAGCGGGCAGCCTCCACCGTGTAGTTCACCTTACGGATGGGAGAATGTACGGAGTCCACAGGAATGTACCCGATAGGGAGGTCTTCGTCAAAATTCTTCTCCGCCGAGACATAACCCCGCCCGATCTTGACACGCATCTCGATGTGCAGGCTTCCGCCTTCACTGACAGTGGCGATATAAACCTCCTTATCGAGAATGTCCACATCCGCGTCTGTCTGGATCATGCCGGAGGTTACTTCCCCCTGCTTGTCCACACTCAAATATAGAGTCTTGGGGCCCTCTGTGTGCATCTTCAGAGGAATTTGCTTGAGATTTAAGATGATGTCGGTTGCGTCTTCGACCACCCCCGGAATGGAGGAGAACTCGTGCATGACGCCCTCGATCTTCACGGCCGTGATAGCGCCTCCCTCGATCGAAGAAAGCAACACCCGGCGCAGGGCGTTTCCGATAGTGGTCCCAAACCCCCGTTCAAACGGTTGGGCCGAGAACTGACCATACTTGTCGGTCATGGTGTCCGTGTTAGCAACCAAGCGCTTGGGTTTCTGAAAGCCTTTCCAAAGCATGCCGTTAGTACCTCCCGGAGGCCCGACTCCGCCGGGCCCTCCCGATCCTGACTGCCCAGCTCACTTCGAGTAAAGTTCCACGATCATTTGTTCCTGGATGGGGAAGTTCACGTCCTCGCGCTTGGGCAAAGAGATGACCTTTGCCTTCAACGTCTCCCTGTTGAACTCCAACCAAGGAGGAACTGCCTTGCTCCCTGTCAACTCGAGCGCTTGTTGCAGGGCTGGCAGTTGCCGGCTCTTTTCGCGGACGACGATTTCCTGCCCGGGCGAAACCGGAAACGCCGGAATGTTCACCTTGCGTCCCGCAACTTCAAGGTGACCGTGCCGAACCAGTTGCCGAGCTTGGGCGCGTGAGGTGGCAAGGCCCAGGCGGTAAGCAACGTTGTCTAAACGCCGTTCCAGTATGAGCAACAAGTTCTCGCCCGTGACCCCCCGCATACGCGCCGCTTTTTCGAAATAAGCCCGGAATTGATCTTCCAGAATGCCATAAAGCCGACGAACCTTCTGCTTCTCGCGAAGCTGAAGTCCATAGCCGACCAGTTTCGGGCGGCGTGACTTGCCATGCTGGCCCGGCGCAAAGTTGCGCTTCTCTATGGCGCACTTGTCGGTGAGGCACCGGCGCCCTTTCAGAAAGAGCTTGGTCCCTTCACGCCGACAGAGCCGACAGACTGCTTCCCGATATCTTGCCAATCCAACCTCCTGTTACACCCTCCGCCGCTTGGGCGGCCTGCAACCGTTATGGGGTATGGGTGTCACGTCCCTGATGTTGCGGACCTCCAACCCTGCGGTCGCCAAGGCGCGAATAGCCGATTCGCGGCCCGCGCCAGGCCCCTTCACTCGGACTTCTACGCTGCGCATCCCGTGATCACGCGCCGCGTTGGCCACCCGCATCGCCGCTTGCTGGGCGGCGAAGGGGGTCCCCTTGCGCGAACCCTTGAAGCCCAACGAGCCCGCGCTCGACCAGCAGATCAGCTTCCCGTCAGCGTCGGTGATGCTCACAAGGGTATTGTTGAATGACGCCTGAACGTGAACAACGCCCGCCGGCACGATCCTCTTTTCCTTTTTCTTGAATACCTTTTTCTTACCTGGTTTTGCTGCCGCTTTCGCCATGTCTCCTCACTAGGTAACCTTGGACTGGGCCGCGCCCTGTGTAGCGCCGATTTCACACGCCACAGCCCCGACGATTTCCATGTGGTCGTAGTCCGTCAGCCGACGGACAAAGTCGCCGCTACACTTCGGCCCTTTAAGTCTTAGCCATGGAGCGCTTCTTGTTCGCAATGGTTCCTTTACGCGGTCCCTTGCGGGTTCGCGCGTTGGTATGCGTGCGCTGGCCGCGCACCGGAAGACTGCGCCGATGGCGCATGCCACGGTAGGAGCCGACTTCAATCAATCTTCGCACGTTCATCGCCAGCTCTTTCCGCAGGTCGCCTTCCACGCCACCCTCTTCCTCAATGATTTGGCGGATGCGCGTAACCTCGTCTTCGCTCAAGTCCTTGACCTTCTTATCGGGGTCAATCCCGGCACGCATCAGAATGGACATAGAGCGCGCCCGGCCGATGCCGTAAATATACGTTAGACCAATTTCCGCCCTTTTCTTGGGGGGTAAGTCAATGCCTGCAATTCGGGCCACGTTTCACCTCGACGGTCGAAAATCGAAATCCGAATTCGCAAAAACGAAATTCGAAATTCGCTGACCAGATATCAAAACCAAGAGCTTAACTGCTATCGAGGGCGCGATTCTCGAACTTCGCGCTCATCCCGTACCACATGGACCCCCGCTTTCGCGGGGGTGACGCTGCACCCGCGGAGATTCGATTTTCGAGTTTCGAGTTTGGACATCATCCTTGCCGCTGCTTGTGCTTCGGATTTTCGCAGATCACTCTCACCACGCCGCCGCGGCGCACGATCTTGCATTTCGAACAAATCTTCTTGACCGACGAACGAACCTTCATCTCTGACCTCGCACTTCACTTGTACCGGAAGACGATCCGCCCGCGCGTCAGGTCGTAGGGAGATAGCTCCACGGCCACCTTGTCTCCGGGAAGAATGCGGATAAAATTCTTCCTCATTTTACCCGAGATGTGCGCCAAGACCTGGTGCTTATTATCCAGCTCCACGCGGAACATCGCATTCGGCAAAGCCTCCAGGACCGTCGCCACGACTTCGATTGCGTCTTCCTTAGCCATACCTGCCCCGTAGGGGCACGCCATGACGTGCCCCTACACGAACGTAATTACAGTGTCAAGATATCCGGCCCATTGCGGCTAACCGCCACCATATGCTCGAAGTGGGCGGACAATGCACCGTCCGCCGTCACGGCGGTCCAGTTGTCGGCAAGCACTCGAACCGCCGCCCCGCCGGCATTGACCATCGGCTCGATCGCCAGAACCATCCCTTGCTTGAGCACCGGTCCGTGTCCGGGCTGTCCGAAGTTGGGGATTTGCGGCTCCTCGTGGAGCTGGCGCCCGATGCCGTGACCCACAAACTCCCGCACCACAGAATAGCCGTTTTCTTCCACGTGTCGCTGCACGGTAGCGGAAATATCCCCCAAGCGATTTCCCAGCCGTGCCTGGTCAATGGCAAGCTGCAACGCTTCCTGCGTAACTCGCAACAGCCTTTGCGTTGACTCCGGAATTTCGCCCACCGGCACGGTTATGGCGGAATCCCCGTAATAGCCATCCACAACCACGCCCAGGTCCAGACTAAGTATATCGCCGACCTTGAGGCGGCGCTCCGAGGGGATCCCGTGTATAACCTCGCTGTTAACCGAAGCGCATAAACAGCACGGGTAACCCCTGTAACCTTTGAATGCCGACCGCGCGCCTAATTGCGCTATGCGCCCCGCAATATACTTCTCCAGCTCCCACGTGCTCACACCAGGTTGCGCCCGCTCCCGCAACTCTTCCAGCAGTCCTCTCGCCATCTTACCACTGCGCCGGAGCTTTTCAATCTCCGCCGGTGACCTGCAAATGATCATGCGTTCCCCAAAAAGGCGATCAGCTCCCTTGCGATGGGCTCCGGCTTGCGGTTGCCATCCACCACTTGAAGAACGCCTTTCCTGCGGTAGTAGTCGATCAGGGGGCTGGTCTGCTCCTCGTAGGCCAGCAGCCGTTGGCGAATAGTTTCCTCGCTGTCATCTTCCCGCTGCAAGAGCTTCCCACCGTCCTTGTCACAGACGCCCTCGAGGCGCGGAGGGTTAAGGTAGACGTTGTAGATCTCGCCACAAAGCGAACAGGTGCGGCGTCCGGTGAGGCGTTTCAAGAGCAAATCCTGATCCACTTGGATGTCAAGGACGAGGGGATTACCCCTTCCGCTCGCCTGCAAGATGCGATCCACGAACTCCGCCTGCGCGAGGGTGCGGGGAAAACCGTCGAGGATAAACCCTCGCTGGCAGTCGGGCTGGCCGATCCTCTGCTCCACAATGCCGCAGACCACCTCGTCAGGAACCAGCTCCCCCGCTTCCATTTTGGCCTTGGCGGCGAGTCCCAAGGGGGTGCGTTCTCGCACTGCTTCCCGCAGCATATCGCCCGTGGAAATCTGCGGAATAGAAAAATGTTTGGAGACCTCGCGCGCCTGAGTACCCTTTCCGACCCCGGGAGCACCCAAAAATATTAGGGCCTGTGATCTCATGCGCCTCCTCTTTCCAACTTCAGTAGGCCCTCCGTCCTCGCACCCGCCCCTTCTTCAGGAAGCCTTCGTAATGCCGCATAATCAATTGCGCTTCGACCTGTTGAACTGTGTCCATGGCCACGCCCACAACGATCAACAAGGAAGTTCCGCCAAAGTAGAAATTCACGTTCAGCCCGTGCAGCAGCCAGGCGGGTAGGTTGGCGTCAAACCACGCACCCCCCAGCCAAGCGGGCAAGTGGTTGACACGCAGGCCCGCAAGCATAACTTCTGGGATCAAGGCGATTAAGGCTAAATACAGCCCGCCCACCCAGGTGATCTTCGTGAGAATATCATCCAGATGATCGGCGGTGCGCTTGCCCGGGCGAATGCCGGGAATGAAACCGCCTTGCTTACGGACGTTGTCAGCCACTTCATCCGGGTTATAAACAATCGAGAGGTAAAAGTGAGCAAAAAACATGATGAGCAGCACGTAGCTGAGGGTATAGAGAGGCTCACCCCAGGCAAAGAGGCTGACAAACTTGGTGATTATACGGCCCAGAATACTGGTCTTCGATAGGAATAACCCCACCGTTTGCGGGAAGGTCAGAATCGAGACGGCAAAGATGATGGGCATCACTCCCCCGCTGTTCACCTTCAGCGGAAGGTGGGTTGACACACCACCCATTACTTTTCGGCCCACGATTCGTTTTGCATACTGGATAGGAATGCGCCGCTCTCCACGTTCCACAAAAACGATAAAGGCAACAATCACCATCATGAATGCCAGCAACACGAGGAGGACCAGGACATTCCAGACGTGCGTGACGAAGACCTTTTCATAAAGGTCAGCTATGCCGCGAGGCAAACCCACCACGATTCCGGCGAAAATGAGCAGCGACATGCCGTTACCGATTCCCCGCGAGGTGATCTGCTCTCCCAACCACATGATGAACATTGAGCCCGTGGTGAGCGTCAGAACCGTCCCGAAAACAAATCCAGGTCCGGGGTTCGTCACCAACTGCGAACCCTGCCTTTGAAGAGCGGCCGCGATACCGAGTGCCTGGAAGGCGCTCAGGCCGAGGGTGAGCCAGCGCGTGTACTCGGTAATCTTTCGCCGACCCAATTCCCCTTCCTTCTTAAGCTTTTCCAGGTGAGGCCAAACCACCGTCAACAACTGGAGAATGATCGACGCCGTGATATACGGCATGATGCCCAGCGCAAAGACGGTCAGGCGGCGCAGGCTGCCGCCCGAAAACATGGCCAGCAATCCAAAAAGGCCACCTCCCAACTGATTAAACATTTGCTCAAAGGCCTCGGCATTGATGCCGGGCGTCGGTATGAAGGCCCCCAGGCGATACACCGCCAGCATGCCGAGAGTAAAAAGGATGCGCCGGCGGAGATCCGGAATCTCGGCGATGCTCTTAATGGACTCGATCATGCGGAAATAACCTCCGCCGTACCCCCCGCCTTCTGGATCTTTTCCCGTGCAGATTTGGAAAAGTGGTGGGCCGTAACCTTCAGCGCCACTTTCAATTCTCCGTCACCCAGAACCTTCAGGCCATCTCGAAGCTCCTTGATGTAGCCGCGCTGAAGGAGGAGTTCAGGAGTAATCGTCTCCTCCGGTGTAAAGTCCTTAAGGTCCCTCAAGTTCACGAGCGCGAAACGCTTCTTGAAGATGTTCGTAAAGCCGCGCTTGGGAAGCCGCCGGTGCAGGGGCATCTGCCCGCCTTCAAACCCGGGGCGCATTCTCGCTCCGCTTCGCGACCGCTGCCCTTTTGAGCCGCGGGTAGCGGTCTTGCCATGCCCTGAGCCCATCCCCTGGCCGATCCGTTTGCTCCGCTTCCTTGCCCCCCGAGGCGGGCGAAGTGTTCCGATGTGCGTTGCCATATGATTGTTGCCTGCTTCGTTCATGCTTCAGGCGAACGTTCCTCCAGAGAAGCCGTGTCACCTGCGTTAGCGCTTTCCTCTCCACTGGCATCTGCTGGCTCACGTACTTTTGCGCCGCCCATATCCCCAGATGTTTCCGTTGCAGTTTGAGCAGCCCCAGCTTCGATGTCATTCCGATCCGTCAGCCGACGGAGAGGAATCTCGCTCTGGACTGTGGAGGCCGTCACATCCCCCGTCGCGGCAGACCCGGCTTGCTCACCTTCGTCCGCAGAAGCCTCCAGGGCCGTTCCCGCCGGCTTCGACACCACTGCTTCCGGTGGGTAAATGGTGTACTCCGGCACTAAGGTCCAAGCCGCTTTCGGAGTTGCTTCCACAATCTCGACCAGATGGGGAACCTTCGCCACCAAGCCACGAATCTGCGGCGTGTCCGGCCTTTCAACCTCCTGATTCAACTTCTTTAACCCCAGACTTCGAACGATACGCTTTTGGCGATAGCTGAAGCCTATCCCGCTGCGAACCCATTTGATGCGGACGATTCTTTGACCCTTGTCGGACACGGTTACTTGACCCCTTTAAAGTTCTTCCACGGTCTTGCCCCGCATAGCCGCCACTTCCTCCTTGCTGCGAAGCTGCAGGAGACCGTCCACGGTCGCCTTCACAACATTGTACGGATTGGTGGTCCCAAGCGACTTTGTCAATACGTTCTGAATTCCTGCTGCCTCGACTACGGCGCGCACCGCCCCACCCGCGATCACTCCGGTTCCAGCCGCGGCCGGTTTCAGCAGCACCTTGCCGGCGCCGTAGTGCCCAATCACCGCGTGCGGAATCGAGGTCGCCGTAACGTGAATCTTGACCAGCGCCTTCTTGGCGGCTTCGATGCCCTTGCGGATGGCCATCGGGACCTCACGAGCTTTGCCCGAGCCATAACCCACGATTCCCGCCCCGTCGCCTACCACCACCAACGCTGAAAAGCTCAGGTTCTTGCCACCCTTAACCACCTTGGTGACACGGTTGATAGAAACCACCTGATCCTTGAGTTGCAGCGCGTTCGGATCAATCCGATTTTCCAACGCTTTCCTCCCCGCACTCACCCCTAAAATTTGAGTCCTGCTTCGCGCGCCGCCACCGCCAAGGCCTTTACTCGCCCGTGATAGGCGTACCCACCACGGTCGAATACCACGCGCAAGATTCCGGCGGCCGTGGCGCGTTTTGCCAGGGCCACCCCCACTACTTTTGCTGCGGCGATATTTCCGCCCGTCTTCAGCGTCGTTCGGACTTCCTTGTCTCGAGTGGAGGCGGAGACTAACGTCTGCCCCCGGCTGTCATCAATAATCTGCACGTAGATATGATTGATAGACCGGAAAACGCTAAGCCGTGGCAGTTCCGCCCGCCCTTCCATGCGTTTTCGGATCCGAGCGTGAACCCGCCGGCGCGCCGCGTCTTTGGAAACCATTTGCAACATGTTGCGCTCTCCGCTCCAGTCCGGCTATTGGCCAGTCTTCGCAGTTCCCCCCGCCGCCGCTGCCGCCTTGCCCACCTTCTTCTTCAGCCGCTCGCCAGTGTAACGTACACCCTTGTTCTTGTACGGGTCAGGAGGCCGCAAGCTACGAATCTCTGCCGCCATTTGTCCCACGCGCTGTTTGTCTGCGCCGCTCACCACCACATGGGTCTGCTTCTCGACGGTGATGGTCAGTCCCTCCGGGACGGGCACCTCGATGGGATGCGAATAACCCAGCGTAAACACCACGGATTTGCCTTTAACCTCCGCCCGGTATCCGATCCCCACAATGTCCAAGTGCCTCTCGAAGCCTTGCGCAACTCCCCGCACCGCGTTGGCCAGGAGGCTGCGAGCTAAGCCGTGCAATGCCACCTGCTCGTCCCCCTCCCGTTTAACCAGGTATTGGCCATCCTGCTTCACAAACTGAATCCCTGGCGGCACGGGCACCCTCAGGATCCCTTTCGGCCCCTTGACCACCATAGCTTCCCCATCCGCCTGCACCGTTACAGCGGACGGTATTTGAACGGGCTTGGTTCCTATTCTTGACATAATTTTTGTTCCACTGGAGCGCCACCCTTTAGGAAGCACCTCTTGTAGCGGCGGCTCTACGCCGCCATATGGCGAGGTAAACCCGCCGCTACGTTCTTGCCGCTAGGATACGATGCCCAGAATCTCGCCCCCCACTCCGGCTCGACGAGCTTGTCTTCCGGTCATCACTCCACGCGGCGTCGTGAGAATGTTTACTCCCAGCCCTCCCTGCACCTTGGGGATTTCCCGCGCCCCGGTATAGACCCGCCGCCCCGGCCTGGAGACACGATCCAGCGTGGTGATGACGTTCTCGCCGTCGGCCCCATAGCGGAGAACAATTCTCAAGACTTTCTTCTGCCCTTCCTCACTCGCTTTGAAGTTGCTGATATAACCCTCGTCTTTCAAAATGCGGGCAACTTCCACTTTCAACTTTGAGGAAGGCATGTCCACTCGCTGGTGCCGGGCTTGAATCCCGTTTCGAATTCGTGTAAACATGTCCGCAATAGAATCTGTCACGGCTGCCATAAAACTCCCACAATCTGATTAGCTTCTTGCATCTTCCCGAACTACCAGCTCGACTTGACCACCCCGGGGATGTCGCCCTTGAGCGCTAGTTGCCGGAAACACAAACGGCACATCTTGAATTTGCCCAGGTAACCGCGCGGCCGGCCACAAATCAGGCAGCGATTCCGATGCCGGATCTTGAACTTCGGCTTCTTGCGCAATTTCGCCATCATTGAGGTTCGAGCCACGGATTAACCCCCTAAGTACAGTGACGAGTGACGAGTGACGAGTGACGAGCAAACCTAAGAGCAGTGGAGAGTGACGAGTGGCAAGTGACGAGTAAACCATCACGTCCTACTGCTAATCCCGGTTGTGCTTTTCGCCTCATTATTCGTCAATCGTCACTGGTCTTTGGTTTTTCGGCTCGTCACTCGTCACTTGTCACTCATCACTGCTCTTTTGTCACTCGTCACTGCTTTTTCGTCACTCGTCACTGCTTTTCGACGCTGGGCCTCCGACCGGAAGGGCATCCCCAGGTGCCGGAGCAATGCCAGAGCTTCTGCGTCGGAACGAGCATCGGTAACGATAGAAATGTTCAGTCCTTTTACTTTTTCCACTTTGGCGTAGTCAACTTCGGGGAAAACTAACTGGTCGCGAAGACCCAAAGTATAGTTGCCACGTCCGTCGAAGGCGCGAGTCGAAAGCCCTCTGAAATCGCGCACGCGTGGTAAAGCCACGCTGGTGAGGCGGTCAAAGAACTCATACATCCGGTCGCCCCGCAAAGTTACCATGGCCCCGATGGGCATGTTCTTGCGCAGCTTGAAATTCGCTATCGATTTCCGCGCCCGCGTGATTATCGGCCTTTGCCCGGTAATCTGGCCCAACTCCGCTGTACCCGCGTCGAGCAGTTTGGCGTTCTGGATAGCTTCGCCCAATCCCATGTTCAACACGATCTTCCTGAGACGCGGGGCCGCCATGCAGTTAGGGTACTTGAACTCCTCCACCAAGGCCGGCACGACTTCCCTCGTATATTTTTCCTTCAAACGCGGCGCCATCTCCCTTTCACATCCTCCCTAAAGAGACGCGGACTTCAAAGGCGGAGGTCCGCGCTACCCTTACGCATCCAAAGATTTTTCGCACTTCGCGCAAATGCGCACCTTCTTGCCCCCGGCCATCTCGCGGTGCTGGATGCGGGTGGGCCCGCATTCGCTGCACACCAAGGCCACATTGGAAACGTGGATCGGTCCTTCCTTTTCCAAAATCCCGCCACGGATTTGCTTGGCCGGGTTGGGGCGTGTGTGGCGTTTGATCATGTTAACATGCTCAACGTAGAGGCGCCGCTGGCGGGGTTCGACTTCCAGAACCCGGCCCACCTTGCCTTTATCCCGGCCGGCGATCACTTTCACCTGGTCGTTCTTCCGGATATCCAATCCAAATCCCATCACAAAACCTCTGGGGCGAGTGAAACTATTTTCAAAAACTTCTTCTCACGGAGTTCCCGCGCCACCGGCCCAAAGACGCGTGTCCCCACCGGCTCGTTGGCCTCATTGATGACCACGGCAGCATTTTCATCGAATCGAATGTAGCTGCCATCACGCCGCCTCTGCTCCTTGCGCATCCTGACAATCACGCACTTCACCACCGTGCCCTTAGGGATGGCGCTATCGGGCGCCGCTTCCTTGACGGAAGCGGTGACCACGTCACCCAGTCCCGCCTGTAAACCCACGTCTCCACCCACCGGAAGAATGCAGGACAGCCTTCGGGCTCCGGAGTTGTCCGCCACATGAAGAATCGTCCTCATCCCAATCATACTGCCTCCTCCGGCAGAGGAGCCAATTCGACGGCCTTGTTGACGATTTCCACCACCCGCCAGCGCTTTCTCCGGCTGTAGGGCCGCGTCTCCTGGATTCGTACCCTGTCACCGGGACGGCACTCGTTCTTTTCGTCGTGAGCCAGGAACCTCTTGGAGTGCCGAACCACCCGTTTGTAAAACGGATGGATGACCTGTCGCTCCACGGTGACCACCACGGTCTTCTGCATTTTATTGCTGGTCACCATTCCGACTTTTTCCTTTCGCTTTTTCTGCATAACTCCTTATTCTCACCCAGTCCGGGTCGCCGCCACTTCAGGCCGATTCGGCTCCTCCAGCCTTCAGTTGGCGCTCGCGCAGAATTGTCTTCACTTTGGCAATCCCTTTCCTCAACTCGCGCAGGGCCTCCAAGCTCTCCGTTTGCCCGCTGGCCATGCGGAACCTCAAGCGGCCCAGTTGGCCGGTAAACTCGCGCTCCCGCGCCGAGAGTTCGTCGTCCGTCCATTCGCGCATGTTCTCGGCCGGCCACTTCCATCTCTTGCTCTTATCCAACTTCATGACTTCCGCTCCACAGGCCGCCAAGCCGCCAGTTTACGGGAAACAAATTGCGTGCTCAAAGCCAGCTTATGGCCGGCCAGGCGAAGCGCTTCCCGAGCTTCCTCTTCCGAGACACCTTCCATCTCAAACAGGATTCGTCCGGGCTTCACGACCGCGACCCAAAACTCAGGAGCACCCTTACCCTTCCCCATACGAGTTTCTGCTGGCTTCTTGGTCACGGGCTTGTCCGGGAAAATGCGGATCCAGAGTTTTCCGCCCCTCTTGATGAAGCGCATGATGGCCACGCGACTGGCTTCGATCTGGCGGTCCGTAATCCACCCCGGTTTGAGTACCTTCAACCCGTAGTCCCCGAATGACAGGTCGGATCCCCGCCACGCTTTGCCGCGCATACGCCCCCGTTGCTGTTTCCGGTACTTCACCTTGCTCGGCATTAACATACGCTCGACTCACTCTCGGAAGTCGAGGAGTTGAGAAGTTGAGGAGTCAAGAAGTTTAAAAACAGCCCCCCGCCTCATTCACTTCTACACTTCTCGACTGCTCGACTGCTTGACTTCTCGACTCCTTAAACGGCTGCCGCCT